>ENA-OPTB01000990-OPTB01000990.1-human-gut-metagenome-genome-assembly--contig:-NODE-990-length-24223-cov-10.485435_pt1 | contig 24223 bp, 16 predicted proteins | sample MGYA00241810_ERZ501911 | MGnify/ENA primary metagenome ERZ501911 (study PRJEB25962, sample SAMEA2042304) | human gut metagenome | biome: human gut; feature: human-associated habitat; material: faeces... | reverse complement strand
CTCACCGGCTACGACATCGACGTTTACCGCGAGGTCGAGGAGGAGGACGTGGCCCTCACGGAGTTCGCCGACGAGATCGACGGATGGGTGATCGACGCCCTGAAAGCCGCCGGATGCGACACCGCCAAGAGCGTGCTGGAACTCCCCGTCGAGGAGATCGCCGCACGCGCCGACCTTGAACTGGAGCAGGCGCAGAAGGTCGTGGAGATCCTGAAGGAAGGCAGCGCCGTGGCTGAAAAGACCGCTGCCGCCACCCTGGCCAATGTCCGCAAAGCCATGCGTATTGACTACTTCGCGGATAATAACCTGCTGAAGTAACTGCTTGTAAAATAAAATAAGCATAAAATAAGCGCCGCCTTCCCATTTTTGGGAACGCGGCGCTTACTGTTTATTTCAGGCGAAATCAGTTGTTATATGCGCGGGTCTTGATCTCCTCGGTGACCTTTGCGATGAATTCATCCACTTCCATCGTGGTGGTCTCGCCCTTGCGGTCACGGACGGAGACGTTGCCGGCCTCGGCTTCCTTGGCGCCCAGCACCAGCATATAGGGCACGCGGTCCACCTGCTGTGCGGCACGGATCTTGTAGCCGATCTTCTGGTTGTCGTCATCCAGCACAACGCGGATACCGGCGTCAGACAGCTTCTCGGTCACGTCCTGTGCGTACTCCAGCGTCTTTTCGGACACGGGCAGCACCTTGACCTGCGTGGGAGCCAGCCAGGTGGGGAACTTGCCCTTGGTCTCCTCGATCAGGTAGGCCATGAAGCGGTCCAGAGAGCCCAGAATTGCGCGGTGCAGCACCACAGGGGTCTTTTCGGAGCCGTCCTTGTCCACATAGGTCAGGTGGAACTTTGCGGGCAGGCAGAAGTCCAGCTGGCAGGTGGACAGGGTATACTCGGCACCCACAGCGGGCTTCACGTTCACGTCCAGCTTCGGGCCGTAGAAGGCGGCCTCGCCGATCTCCTCGGTGAAGTGGATGCCCAGCTCGGTCAGCACTTCGCGCAGGGCCTGCTCTGCATGGTTCCACATGGCATCATCGTCGTGGTACTTCTTCTTATCGGCGGGATCACGCAGGCTCAGCACGCAGCGGTAATCGGTAATGTTGAAGTCCTTGTACACCTCAAAGATCAGGTTGCACACGTTTGCGACCTCGCTCTTGATCTGCTCCGGGGTGCAGAACAGGTGGGCGTCGTTCTGGCAGAAGTGACGGCCGCGCTCGATGCCCTTCAGGGTGCCAGAGGACTCGTAGCGGAAGTCGTGGGCGATCTCACCGATGCGCATGGGCAGGTCACGGTAAGAATGGGGACGGTTTGCGTAGATCATCATGTGGTGGGGGCAGTTCATCGGGCGCAGCACATAGCTCTCGCCCTCCATCTCCATGGCGGGGAACATGTTCTCGCGGTAGTGATCCCAGTGACCGGAGGTCTTATACAGGTTCACAGTGCCGATGCAGGGAGTCATAACGTGCAGGTAGCCGCGTGCACGCTCCTTCTCCTTGATATAGTTCTCCAGCTCCTGCCAGACGGTGTAGCCTGCGGGCAGGAACATGGGCAGGCCGCGGCCCACCAGATCATCGGTCATGAACAGGCCCATCTCCTTGCCGATCTTGCGGTGATCGCGCTCGCGGGCCTCCTGCTGCTCCTTCTCCCATGCGTCCAGCTCCTCCTGATTGCGGAAAGCCACGCCGTTGATACGGGTCAGCATCTTGTTTTCCTTGTCGTTCTTCCAGTATGCGCCGGACTGCTGGGTGATCTTGAAGGCCTTCAGTGCCTTGGTGTAGGTCAGGTGGGGTCCGATGCACATATCCACGTACTCGCCCTGCTGGAAGAAGCTGAACTCGGTCTCGTCGGCCAGATCTGCCATGTGCTCGACCTTGTAGTGCTCCTGACGCTCCTCCATCAGCTTCTCAGCCTCGGCGCGGGGCAGGATGAAGGGCTTGATGGGCAGGTTCTCCTTGACGATCTTGCGCATCTCTTTTTCGATGTTGGCCAGATCCTCGTCGCTCAGCTTCTGGTCGCCCAGATCGACATCGTAGTAGAAGCCGTTCTCGGTGGCAGGGCCGAAGGCAAAATCAGCCTGCGGATACAGGCGCTTGATGGCCTGTGCCATAACGTGAGCAGCGGTGTGACGGATAACGTGCAGCTCCTGATCCTGCGGGCACTCGTCCACATGACCGTCCTTGTAGATGATCTTCATAGTAGATTCTCCTTTGACAATGTGGTTTTGAACAAAAATAAAAAGCGCTTCACCCCGTAAAACTCACGGGATGAAGCGCCGATCAAATGTCTGCGTTCCACGGTTCCACCCGAATTGCGCGCTCCCCGGCGGGGAAACGCGCCCCTCGCAGTGCTGTAACGGGCACGCCCGGCAGAGGTTCGCCTCTGCACTCTGCGGTGGTAGAAGCCGGGGTCATGGCAGGCTGCTTGCAGCACCCGGAAACCCGGGGCAGCCCTCTCTGCGGCATGAAAAGCGGGGCTTCAGTTTGTCCGCATCAATGTTTTGGACAGGATGAAACTACGCTGATTGTAGCACGCCGGAACAAAAAAATCAAGGGATAGCGGCAGAAATATACTTTTTTAAGCGCCCTGCTTCTCCACGCTGCGCACAGCCAGCGCCTTAGCGGGCTTCATCAGCAGCACGCAGACACCGTTAAAGAGCACAGAGCCCACGATGAAGATGATGAAGAACTGCGGCAGATGGGTGGTCAGGGCAGGGATATCAATGCAGGCCACGGTCAGGTAGGCAAAGCCCACGTTGTTCAGCACCTTGGGTGCGTAGGGGTGCAGGATGATGAGGATGAACAGCACCACGGCCAGCGGCAGGATAAAGCCGAGGAAATCGCCCAGAACAGGGGTCAGGGCACTGATGGACAGCAGCGCCGCCACAGTGAGCACCAGACCCACAAGGCCGCCCAGCTCCACAGTGACAAGGCGATCCTTCACATCGCCCTCCAGCGTGAACATCATGATGTTGCTCAGGAAGATCAGCCAGCTGTACTCCATGCCGGTCAGGTGGATGACGGCATTTGCAATCAGGATCCAGACCAGCAGCATCAGGCGGAAGTAAAGCAGAAAGCGCTTGGTTACGGTCTCGTTCATAGGGGTGTCCTCTCTTTCTCGTCTGTATTGACAAGTGTTTCTTTTCAATTATTCGGATATTTTGGCAAGCAACACTTGCATTGAACAAGACGAGTATACAATACTTTCCAGAAAAAGACAATAGTTTGGCAACTAAAAATTGCACTATACGTAAATTGGGTATGGCAGGGGAGTCGGGGATGCAGACCGAAGGGATACTTACCTGAGAGGGTTCTGTTCCTCGTCAAAACCGCAAAACTGTATTTTATACAAGTACAGTTTTCAGGGCAGTTTTGCAAACATTTACAAAAAACGCCGTTTTGGGCTGCAAAATAGCCGAAAGCACTTCCTCTTTTTTGCCGTATATGCTATAATGACAACTGTTCTCGCACAAGAAACAGGAAAATGTACGCGATAGGCGCACAGTGTAAGAGGAGTGTTACGATATGAAAACCTTGAAAGCGGTTGTAGCAAAATACAACCAGACTAGCCTGATCCTGCGCATCCTGATCGGCCTGGCAGTCGGTTCGGTGCTGGCGCTTGTTGCGCCGGGCGCGGGTTGGGTTGGCGAGCTGGGCAACCTGTTCGTCGGTGCGCTGAAGGGCATTGCCCCGGTGCTGGTGTTCGTCATTGTGGCAAGCGCACTGGCACAGGGCTCGTCCAAGCTGGACCGCCGCTTTGGCACCGTGATCTGGCTGTATATGCTCACCACCTTTCTGGCGGCAGCCATTGCGGTCATCACCAGCTTTATGTTCCCGGTCAAGGTGGTACTGGCCGATGCGGCACAGTCCGATGTGATCCCGCAGGGCTTGGGTGAGGTGCTGAGCACCCTGCTGACCAACTTTGTGGCCAACCCCGTCAGCGCCCTGATGAACGGCAACTACATCGGCATTCTGTTCTGGGCCTGTATGTTCGGCATTGCCATGAAGAACATCGGCGCAGAGAGCACCAAGGTCTTTCTGGCAAACACCGCCGACGCCGTTTCCCAGATCGTGCGCTGGATCATCAATCTGGCCCCCTTCGGCATCATGGGTCTGGTGTACACCAACGTTTCCGGCAACGGTCTGGCCATCTTTACCCAGTACGGCAAGCTGCTGGCGCTGCTGGTGGGCACCATGCTGTTCATGGCGCTGATCGTTTCCCCCTTTATCATGTTCGTTTACCTGCGCCGCAACCCGTACCCGCTGGTATTCCGCTGCCTGAAGGAGTCCGGCCTGACCGCCTTTTTCACCCGCAGCTCTGCAGCCAACATCCCTGTGAATATGTCCCTGTGTGAAAAGCTGGGTCTGGACAAGGACATGTACTCCGTGTCCATCCCGCTGGGCGCTACCATCAACATGGACGGTGCCGCCATCACCATTACCATCATGACGCTGGCAGCGGCCAATACGCTGGGCATTCAGGTGTCCCTGCCCGCCGCCATCGTGCTGAGCGCCATGAGCGCTCTGGGTGCCTGCGGCGCTTCCGGCGTGGCCGGCGGCTCCCTTCTGCTGATCCCCATGGCCTGCTCGCTGTTCGGCATTTCCAACGACATCGCCATGCAGATGGTGGGCGTGGGCTTCATCATCGGCGTGGTGCAGGACTCGGTGGAAACTGCGCTGAACTCTGCCGGTGACGTGGAATTTGCCGCCACCGCCGAGTATCACCAGTGGCTCAAGGAGGGCAAGCCCCTGCCGGCTTTCCTGAAGGGCTGATCGTATCCCAGCACAAACAAAGCAGCCGCTGCACTTTCTCGTGCAGCGGCTGCTTTGTTTGCTGTAATGAAATTCACCCAAACAGCACCACAGCGTAGCTTACGCCGTCCTTTACCACATAGGCAACGCCCAGTTTGGTCTTGCCCTTTGCGGCTTTGGTCATGGCTTCGGGGTAAGTGCCGTCCTTCGGCAGAACAAAGATAATATCCGAGGGGTCGTCGGCGTCCGGCTTCCAGTCAAAGCCCGGGGTAAAGGTATCAGTGCCCAGAATGCCCATGCCCATGTTTTCAAACGCAGTGGCGTAGCTCTTCTTCTCCAGATAGGTTTTTACAACATTGTCTACATGGGCCCAGCGATAAAGTTTGTCCTTGCTCGTTTGGCAGGACGGCTCAGTGCCGGCGACCCAGCTTGCGATGGTATAGGCTTTGTCGCTCAGGTCCTCGTTGTAAGTCATTTCCACGTTGTAAGTCATTTTGAATTTATCGCACAGCGCCTTTACGCTTGCACTTTCGGCGTTCGAGTGCTCAGGGCCCATGGGTGCGCCAACGCTGGCATCGCAGGCGGTGAACACGGTCAGCGCCATCAGGCCGACCAGCAGGCAGGCCAGTAATTTCTTCCAGTTTTTCATAGAACGATGCTCCTTTCCGTTCCGGGGTCGTTGCGGGTCTGCGTCCGCACGGACGCAGTTCTTTTTGCTTTCTTCTGCATCCATGATACCTTTTTTTAACAGGAAATGCAATCATTTTGGCGCAAAAAAACAGGCTGCCGTGCAAAAAACACGGCAGCCTGCGGAAAAAGCTTTATTTTGCGTACTCCACAGCGCGGCTCTCGCGGATGACGTTGACCTTGATCTGGCCGGGGTAATCCAGCGTATCCTCGATCTTTTTGGCGATGGCGCGTGCCAGCAGGATGACCTGATCATCGCTGATGACATCGGGCTTGACCAGAATGCGCACCTCGCGGCCTGCCTGTACGGCAAAGGCCTGCTCCACGCCCTCGAAGCTGGAGGAGATCTCCTCCAGATTTTCCAGACGCTTGACGTAGCTTTCCACGTTCTCGCGGCGGGCACCCGGGCGGGCGGCGCTGATGGCGTCGGCAGCCTGAATGATGAAGGCCAGCGGGGTCTTGGGCTCCACATCGCCGTGGTGTGCCTCAATGGCGTGGATGATCTGGGTGTTCTCCTTGTACTTGCGGCAGATGTCCACGCCGATCTGGACGTGGCTGCCCTCGATCTCGTGATCCAGTGCCTTGCCGATATCATGCAGCAGACCGGCGCGGCGTGCCATGGTAACGTTCACGCCCATCTCGCCTGCCAGCAGACCGGCCACCCAGGCCACTTCCATGCTGTGGGTCAGGGCGTTCTGGCCAAAGCTGGTGCGGTACTTCAGCCGACCGATCAGCTTGATCAGGTCGGGGTGCAGCCCGTGGATACCCAGCTCCATCACTGCACGCTCGCCCTCGCGCTTCATCTGCAGTTCCAGATCGTGGCGGCACTTTTCCACCGTCTCCTCGATGCGGGCGGGGTGGATACGGCCATCGCCGATCAGGCGCTCCAGCGTCATGCGGGCCACCTCGCGGCGGGTCTGGTCGAAGGAGGACAGGGTAATGGCCTCCGGGGTATCGTCGATGATCAGATCCACACCGGTAGCGGTCTCCAGTGCGCGGATGTTGCGGCCCTCGCGGCCAATGATGCGGCCCTTCATCTCATCGCTGGGCAGCGGCACCACGCTGACGGTGGTCTCGCTGCAATGGTCGGCAGCGCAGCGGCTGACGGCCTGTCCGATGAGGTTGCGGGCGATGTTATCGCAGTTTTCCTTCAGGTCGGTCTCGTAGGCGGCAACGCGCACGGCCTTTTCGTGGGTCAGCTCCTCGTCCACCTTATGCAGCAGCACCTCGCGGGCGTCCTCCTGGCTCAGACCGGCCAGCGTTTCCAGACGCTCCATCTCCTTGGCGCGCAGAGCGTCGATCTCTGCCAGACGCTCCTCGGCCTCGGCAGCGCGCTTTTTCAGCTCTTCTTCCTTCTTTTCCAGCGCCTCGGTCTTGCGGTCCAGCGCTGTCTCCTTCTGGTCGATGCGGTTCTCCTGACGGCTGATCTCCGCACGGCGCTGCTTGATCTCCTTGTCGGCCTCTGCCTTCTGGGCATCGACCTCGGCTTTCAGACGGAAAGCCTCGTCCTTTGCTTCCAGAACCGCTTCCTTGCGCTTCTGGTCAGCGGTCTTGATCGCCTCGTTCACCAGCCGGGTAGCCTCGGCCTCGGCGCTGCCGATCTGGGCTTCGGCAGTCTTTTTACGGTTGTTGTAACCAATAAAATAGCCCGCAGCCACGCCGACAACAGCAACGATCAAGGCCACGATCACTCCGATCGCGGTCATTGCGTTCACTCTCCTTTGTTTCAATTCAATGCAAAATTAAAAGCAGGAGACGCTGCGCAGCAGGACACGGGCAATGATATAGAAAGAGCTTTCAATGCAAAAAGTGACACCAAAACCATACGCACCACCCAAAACCGGCGGCACGGGCAAAAGCATACGGCTTTTCTCTTTACGGTTCCATTTTATATCAAACAGGCACGCTTTGCCTGAAACGGGTACAGGGTCACACAGAAGCCTGCGTACAGCGTCTTTGATTCCATACTACTAATTATAGTACGAAACAATTGCCCGCTTGTCAAGAGGAAAACCCTGCCCGCAGAACATTTTTGTGCAGAAAAACAAAAATAAGATGGCTGCGGCAGGCACCCCCTCAGTCATCGCTGCGCGATGACTGAGGGGGTGCTCTCCTTCAAACCAAAAGGGCTGCCCCGGAGAACGGAGCAGCCCTTCTGGTTTATGATGAAAAGAAGAAAATGAAGGAGAATAGCTTATTATTTGGCGGCTTTTTCGCCCTCCGGGAAGATGATCTTATTCACAAAGAAGAAGATGACCATGGAGATGCCGCCGTTGAGCACGGTGGTGCCGATGTTGTAGATGAAGTCCGGTACCAGCAGACCGGCCACCGCCACCCAGATGCAGTTGATGGAGTTGACGATGCAGGTGATGATGCAGAAGGCCAGCACATACCAGCCGATCTGTTTTGCCAGATTGCCCTTGCTGCGGAACACAAAATTGCGCTGGATGGGGAAGTTGATGCACTCGCCGATGACCATGGCGATCATGTAGGCGCAGAAGTAGGGCAGACCGCCGTGGGCGGCATCGTAGCCGAGGATGTTCCACTTGAAGGTCTCGCCGAACAGGGTGATGTCAATGCCCGGCCAGCCGAAATCCACCACCGGCAGGCTTGCAAAGGCCTTGGGCAGGAACTGCAGCAGCAGGTACTTGAACACCGTGATGAGGTTGGACACGATGACGAACAGACCGCCCTCGCGCACCCACTTGGCAGCGGCGGGGTGCTTTGCCGCAAAGTTATTCCAGAAATTCATAGCCTGCTTCCTTTCAGCTGTTTTTCAAACGCTCTTCCATGCGGCTGTTCAGCACGAGGTTCTTCACAGCCTCAAAAATCACCCGCACAAGACCGATGATCCAGAAGCCCTGCAGCTCCATCACGATGCCGTCCACCATGCCCATGCTGATAGCGCCGTTGGTCATTTTGGCCAGCGCACGCAGAGGCATATTGTACTGGAACAGGATGTTCAGGTCGGGCTTGCCCTTTTTGATGCTGCGGCGCAGCAGGGTGCCCAGCACGGCAGCCGCCAGCCAGCCGATGGGGCTGCGTCCGTGCCCCATCTCGCCCAGCGTCATGTTGCGGTCGATGTGCACCTTGTTCTCCGGGATGGCATGCCCCAGCAGCGCCTCAAACTCCGCGTCCGGCACATTCTGCACCTGTGCGGTGCGGTAATGCTCCAGATTTTTGCCCGCGTAGGGGTCGGGTGCGCCGGTGCTCTCCACCGTAACGGCAGCAGTCAGACGGATATCTGCGCTGGAAGCGCCCACCAGCAGCTGATAGCTGCCGCCCTCCACCTCCCAGCGGTCGGTGGCAACGTTCCAGTAGCGGAACGCCTTATCGTCCAGCGGGATGGTGACGGTCTTGCTCTCTCCGGCTTCCAGCTGCACCTTGGCAAAGCCCTTCAGCTCCTTGACGGGGCGGAAAACCTTTGCATCCGGCTTTGCCACATACAGCTGCACCACCTCGGCACCTGCACAGCTGCCGGTGTTGGTGACAGTCAGGGTCACGCCGGTTTCGTCTGCTTTCAGGTCACTGTACGCAAAGCTGGTGTAGCTCAGGCCGTAGCCGAAGGGGAAGGCGGTGGGCACACCGGCGGTGTCGTAGTAGCGGTAGCCCACATACAGACCCTCGCGGTACTCCACAGTGGGGCCGTCGCCGCCGAAATGCGCTTTTGCGGGGGTGTCGGCGTAGCTGCGCGCCCAAGTCTCAGCCAGCTTACCGCAGGGGTTCTGCGCGCCGGTGAGCACCTCGACCAGTGCGCCCGCACCGGCCTGACCGCCCAGGCAGCCGTAGACCAGCGCCTTGCAGTCCTTGACCCAATCGCTTTCCAGCGAGGAGCCTGCACTCAGCAGCACCACCACGTTGGTGTTTGCCGCCGCCACAGCCGCCAGCAGTTCCAGCTGGTTTTCTGCCAGCTTCATGTCGGCGCGGTCGATGCCCTCGCTTTCCTTGATCTCGTCCAGACCCATGCACAGCAGCACCACATCGGCGTTCTTTGCCAGCTGCACCGCCTCGGCCTTCAGTGCCTCGTCGGGCTTGCCCTGCCGGTCAAAGCCCTTGGCATAGCCGACGCTGTTCAGGCCGCTCTCGGCAAGGCAATCCAAGAAGGAATCCACCTTGATGGAGTTGACGGCGCTGGAACCTGCCCCCTGATAGCGGGGCGTCTGGGCAAAGTCGCCGATGACCGCCACCTTCTCCCCCTTTGCAAGGGGCAGCAGGCTGTTTTCATTTTTCAGCAGCACGATGCTCTGGGCAGCAGCCCGGCGTGCCAGTGCGTGGTGGGCGTCGGCATCAAACTTGCCGGGTGCGGCGTCCACCGCCGCCTTGGTGGTAAACACCAGTTCCAGCAGCTCCTCCAGCCGGGCGTCCACGTCTGCCTCGGTGATCTTGCCGGTCTGCACCGCCTTCATCAGCTCCCGGATGGCGTCCCCGCCGGGGGCGGGCATTTCCAGCGTAGAGCCGTTTTTTACGCCGAGAGCGTGGTCGTTGCTGCCGCCCCAGTCGGTGACCACTGCGCCGTCAAAGCCCCAGTCCCTGCGCAGGATCTCCATGAGCAGGTGGGCGTTCTCGTTGGCGTAGGTGCCGTTGACAAGGTTATAGGCGGACATGATGGTCTTGGGCTGCGCCTCCTTGACCACCATCTCGAAGCCGGTCAGGTAAATTTCCCGCAGGGTACGCTCGTCCACGATGGAATCCGAGGCCATGCGGCGCAGCTCCTGACTGTTCACGGCAAAGTGCTTGGGGCAGGCGGCAATGCCGTTTTTCTGGATGCCGCGGACGTAGGCCGCCGCCATCTTACCGGCAAGGTAGGGGTCCTCCGAGAAATACTCGAAGTTGCGGCCGCACAGGGGGCTGCGCTTGATGTTCAGGCCGGGGCCCAGCAGCACCGACACGCCCTGTGCCGCTGCTTCTTCGCCCATGGCTGCACCCACAGCCTCGCCAAGCTCCGGGTCCCAGCTGTTGGCCACGGTGGCCGAGGTGGGGAAGCAGGTGGCAGGCACACTGGGGTTCAGGCCCAGATGGTCAGCCGCACCGGCCTGCTTACGCACGCCGTTGGGGCCGTCCGACAGGGTAATGGCCGGGATGCCCTTGCCCGGCAGCGCCCGGGTGGTGAACACCGTGCCGCCGCTCAGCAGGGCGCATTTTTGTTCCAGATCCAGGCTGTTGATGATATCTGTGTGTTTCATGGGTCTCTCCTGACAATCAAAAAAAGGGGGCGGGCGTTTGCCCGCCGCCCCTTCTGTTCCTATGTGTTGATCAGACGGTTTTTACGTCCTCTTTCTTTTTGCGGAAGCGGAGGATCGTCAGAACGGCCAGAACCGCGATCAGACCGCCGCAGACACCATCCACTGCGTAGATGACCTTCTGGTAAGGCTCGACCTTTGCCAGATAACGGCTGCCCGGCATACCGCCGTTCATTGCCTTGGAGTTTGCAATGGTGTACAGGATGTTATGGATTGCTTCACGACCGTAGTGGTAATCTGCAACGTCATCCTTGTTAAAGGTGTACCGTGCGCCGGTGGGCAGGTTCGTCAGCTTGCCGTCTGCACCGGCCTGGATCATCTGGCCAGCGTCCATAAAGACACCGGTGTTTGCGTTGTCGGTGATGATAAAGCCGTGGAAGCCCCACTCGTTGCGCAGCAGGCCGGTGATCATGTTGTAGTTGCCGCCGGCCCAGGTATAGCCAACGCGGTTGAAGGAGGTCATGATGCCGGTGACGGACGGGATCTCGGTGGTGGCATTGCTGTAAGTGCCGTCGCCGTTGTCCTTTGCATAGTTCATCTCGACCTTATCAGACTTGACGCACATCTCAAAGGGCTTGAGGTAGATCTCGCGGGCCGCCTGCTCGTTCAGGAAGGTCGCAATGCTGTACTGGCCTTCACGGTCGCCGCGGTGGTCCTCCTGATCGTTGATGGCGTAATGCTTGACAAAGACATACATACCGCGGGAGGCGACACCCTCACACTCGAGGGAAGCAATGTGACCGCCGATGAACGGATCCTCGGAGTAATACTCGCTGTTGCGGCCGGAGAATGCAGTGCGGTGCATGTTGACTGCCGGTGCATACCAGCCATCGACATCCAGATAGTAGGACTCGTCGCCAATGTTCTCGCCGTAGTGAGTGGCCAGATCATCGTTGTAGGTCTGTGCCAGAACGATCACGCCGCAGTGCGTGATGTTGCCCTTGAAGTAGAGGTTGCCGCTTGCATCGAAACCGAAGTTGATCAGGCCGGTGGCAGTATCTCGGTCGGTCGCGGAGGGCTTATCCACCGACTTGATGGCTGCCGTACCATAGCCGGACTGGGTGATCAGGGTCTGGTAATCGCTGGGGGTCAGCTGGTCGAGCAGGTCGTTCCACTTGGGGTCGTTGTAATCCAGACCACGCATATCGATCAGGCCGAGGCCGTTGTCCTTGCCGTAGACAAGCTCATCGGTCAGGGTAGAGGGATCGGTGGGGTTCAGGGAATCGAAGGAATCCAGCTTTGCCAGATCCTCGCTGCTGATGGTCTTATAGTAAGTATAGGAAGCGGGGTTGCCGTTTGCATCGGTGCCGTTGATGGGGTTGCCCCAAGTGCTGATCTGGTCGCTGACCTCGCCGTCAACGGTCGGCCAAGTGCCGGTCCAGTCACTGCGGGAGAGATACTGCAGCCCGCCGTTTGCATGATCCAGCTGGTTGGTGACCTCCACGCCGGTGGTGGTGTCGTTCTTATAGGTCGTGGTATCCACGGTGCCGTTGGCCGGGGTGTAGATTTCAACAAAAGCAGTGTCGCCATCCGCGGTCATACCGTCTGCCACGCTCTTTCCCTTGGCAGAGAGGATGTTGTTGACCGCTTCGTGTGCGTTTTTAGCCGCAGTGATATAGTAATCACCTGCGTCCAGAATGTAGGTCTTGGCATTGACGTAGTCGTAGGACTTCAGCTGTTCCTGGTCGAAGGTGACCGTCACGGTCTCGCTTGCACCGGGAGCCAGCTCCGAGGTCTTGGCGTAACCGACCAGTTCAACGGCAGCCTTTTCCACCTTGTTGGCCTTGTCATAATCGGTGTAAGGGCTCTGTGCGTAGACTTCCACAACGTCCTTGCCTGCAACAGAACCGGTGTTGGTGACCTTGACGGTCACAGTGCAGGTATCGCCATCCCAGCTGGTGTTGTAATCCGACCAGTCAAAGGTGGTGTAGGACAGGCCGTAGCCGAAGGGGTACATCACAGCATCGTCGTAGTTGTAATCGCCCGCATTGCCCTGACCGAGGACTTTATCCTCGTAACGGGTCTCGTAGTAGCGGTAGCCAACATAGATGCCCTCTTTGTAGCTGACGTAGTTGTACTTGGTGAGGTTACCATTCTCATCGTAGTAGGCAAAGTCGCCGAAGTTCTGCGCCGCCGGGCTGTTCATGGCATCCACTTCATAGGTATCCACGGTGCGGCCGGAAGGATTGACCTTGCCGGAGAAGATCTCAGCCAGAGAGCACAGGCCGTAGTCGCCCATGGCAGGAGCCGAGATGACCGTGTGGATGCTGGGATAATCCTCCACCCAGCTCAGATCGACCGCTGCACTGGAGTTGAGCAGCAGCACCACATCGTCAAAGTTGTCGTTCAGGTACTGGAGAATCTCCAGTTCCACGGAATCCGGCTCGAGGTAGGTCTTGGTCTTGTCCTCTTCCACATCGGTGTGGTTGTACATGGAGCGCGGCATATCGCGGCCTTCGCCCGCCACACGGCTGAACACAAAGACCGGCACCGTGCCCTGCATGGAATCGGTCAGGCCCGGCTCCGCCTGCATGACGGACAGCGGGCACTCGTTGACGGAGAAGTCCTCGTCATCACCGTAAGAGACCGAGCCGGCACCCAGGCCGTAATCCTTGCCGTTGCCTTCGGAATAGAATTTCCAGAGGTCCTCGTTGACACCGAACCCGGCATCTTCAAAGGCCGTTTTCATATCGACTTTGTTGCCGCCGATGTAGCTGACAGCAGAATGGCTGACAAAGCTGAAGGTGGTATCCGTGCTGTACGGCATTCTGCCTTCATTGTTCTTCAGCAGGACGATGCCCTCTGCTGCGATCTGCTTGTTCAGGGCGATCTCATCCTCAACCAGCGCATCCTCTGTGTCAAAGCCGGGCTTGCCGTACTCCATGTTGATGCCTTCGGTCTTGGCCTTGCTGTTGTCGATGCCGCCGCTCTTCAGGCCCAAAATGCTCTGCACGCTGCTGGCGTTGGGCGGGATCAGCACATTGGCCGCAACTATACCGCCCGCCAATGCGACACACAACACACCCGAAACGGCAGTTTTGATGATCTTGCCCATCATCCTACTGTCCTTCTTTTTCTGTGCCATAACTGTTAACTCCTTCTCTTTTGGGTACACGACCCGGTTCATAGCTGTTCCCCGGAGTGCGTCCACTCCTTTGCTTGATGTCATTTTATCATATAAACCGCAAAACGAACCGTTCTTCGCACAATCTGTCGTTTTGGATGCATGATTTGCAAAAATTACAATTCGTTTTCAAATTTTATTGTGCTTGTGCACAAACAAAGCCCCTGCTTCTTTGTGCACCCTGCTAAATACAAAAAACGGCAGGGGATACCTGCCGTAAAAATATTATTGCTTTTTGGGCAGCGGAAATAAGATCCGCAGGGTGCACCAGTTGTTTTCCCAGTGCAGCGTCATGCTGCCGCCGTGCTGCCCGACGGTGGTGCGGACGCTTTTCAGGTCCGACCCCTGCTGCGGCAGACCGTCCGCATCCAGTGCGGGGGCGGCCTCTGTATAATGCTCGAACCGCAGCATGGCAAAACCGCCCTGACTGTACACCGCCACCTTGATGAGCCGCTTTTCGGGGTCCGGCTCGGCGCGCACGGCGGCAATGGCGTTGTCCAGCGCCACGCCCACGATGGTGCACAGCTCCCGGATGGTGAGAAAGCCCAGCATCCTGCCGTCTGCTACGCTGGTGATGGTGATATTCTCCTGCTGGCATTCCATGGTCTTGGCGGTGAGCAGGGTATCCAGCACCGGGTTGCCGGTCTTGTTCTCGGCCTCGTACTGGCGGATGTTCTGCTCCATGGCGGCAATGGCAGCGTTCTGCTTGGTCTGGTCCTGCTCCTCCCGGATGCGGGCAAGCTGGACTTTCAGCTCATGGTACCGCCGGTTGATGAGGTTGATGCCCTCCTTGCTGCGCTTGTACTGCTCGTACTGGCGGTGCAGTACCTCGTCCATGGCGGCAAGCTCACTGTGCAAAGCGTTCTCCTGCAGCTGCTCGTGCTGCACAGATAAGATCAGCACGCCGGAAAAATCCACCAAGGTGCGGATGGAAAAAATGCTCATGTTGATCTCGCTGCCGGGCAGAAAGCCCAGATTGCTCACCGCAAAGGCGGTCAGCGCCAGCATGACCGCCGTCAGGGCGGCGCTGCCGCCGATCTGTAAGTGCCCGGCGGGCTGGGGACGGCGGTGCTGCAGATAGCACATGATGCCGAACAGCGTCCCATACACCAGCGCCAGCAGCAGCAAAGAAAGCGGCTCCCATGGGCCGCGGGCGGGCCAAAGGGCGCAGTGCAGCTGCCACTCCACGCTGGCGGCAAGCTCTGCCAGAATAAACGCCCGGGCGCAGTGATACCCGGCTTCCAGCAGGGTGATGCTCCATACACCCCATAAATATAAGTAGGAAAGCCCGATGGCCGTTACCATGCAGGGGATCCAGAGCCCGCCGGGCACATTGCCCGTCAGCCCCAGAAAGGCCGACAGCACCGCCGCCCACAGCAGGGTGACACCCACGGTAACTGCCTTGGAAAAGCGGGGCGCAAGCACCGGGGTGAACAGCAGCACCGCCAGACACTCGGCAAGGGCGGTGTACAGCCGGGGGATATCCGGCAGCGCGGTCATGAGCCTTCACCTCCGATGTAATCGGTCAGGGCGGCAAGAAAGGCCTTACGCTTGGGGCGGCTGACCTGCAGCTCGCAGGGGCCCACCTGTACGGTGCTCTGTCGCAGCTCCCGCACCTGTGCCAGATTGACAAGGTAGCCGCTGTTGCAGCGGGCAAAGGGGCAGTCTGCCAGCTTTTCCTCAAAGGTCTTGAGTGCACCGGGGGCGGAAAAATCGCCCTCGTCGGTGTAAAAGTGCACCCGGTGCCCCTCGCTTTCCAGATAATAGATGCTTGCGGTGTCCAGCCGGCGCAGCCCGCCCTCCACCGGTACAGTCAGGTAGTGCTTTGCCCGCTTTTCCAGCCGGGCAACCGCCTTGAGCAGCTGCTGCGAAAAGGCAAAGTAGGGCACCGGCTTCAGCACATAGTCCAGCGCTCCCACCGAGTAGCCCCGGATGGCATACTGCGCCATATTGGTGATGAAGATCAGGATGACGTCTGCATCCATCTGCCGGATGCGCTCTGCCGTGGTCATGCCGTCCAGATGCTTCATCTCCACATCCAGAAAAATAATGTCGTAAACCGCGCGGTAATCCTCCAGAATATCCACGCCGTCCGCAAAGACCGTCACTTCAAATTCTGTCCCGTACTGCCGGGTATACCGCCGGACATACTCCTGCAATACCCCCTGCACCTCCGCATCGTCCTCTACGATCGCCACCCGGATCATGACCGCACCTCCCTTACCACACCTTTGTGGAACTGTTACGGCTCTATTATAGCGCAATCCCGTCCGGTTTGCCAAGGGGCACTCCGCAACAAAGGGCAGGGCAGCCCCCAGCTGACCACCGTGGACGTGAACCCCTACCAGCTGGGCATGGAGGCCGCCAGCCAGACCATCAACCACATCGAGAACCCGAACCTTCTGGCCACAAAGATCATCGTGCCGCACAAGCTCATCCCCCGGGAGAGCTGCTGCCCGCCGGAGGAGCAGCGCTAGGAAGTGCTTTTTCAGCAAGACAGTGTCCGCTTCCGGGAGCTGCCGCGCAGCGCTTGCTATCCTGCCCCCAGAGTAGACAGCGTAAAAAACGCTGCATCCTCCGGGGGTATTTTTATGCCCAAAAAGGCACAAAAGAATGCCCGCCCACCTGTGGAAAACCACGGTGGGCGGGCATTTTATGGTTTATCGTTTGCGCGCTGTAAAAGCGTTCAGAGGGCGGTGGGCTGGGGTACCAGCCGGAAGAGCATTACGGGCAGCTCGCTGTTTGCAAAATCCAGCGTAAGGATGATCGTTCCGCGCTCTGTTTCAAACGGCAGCTCCGTCTGTGTGCCGTCCGGGGCAATGCGCACAAGCGTTTTGCCTTCCAGCAGTCCGGCGGGCAGCGCGAGCCTTACCCGACCGGTGGGCTGCGTCAGGCTGCCTGCGGTTTCAAAGGCCACACTCAGGTATTCTCCATTCGTCCGTGCGGTCACATCCTCCGCAGAAAGGCTGCCGCTGAGCGGCCATGCCGTTGCGGCTTCGATCATTTCCAGCTGCGCGGCGTTTTCTGCCTGCCCGCACACGGGGCAGAAGGTCAGCGTTTCGCCTTCCGCAGTGCGGAAAGTAAACTTCCGGCAATCAGTGCTGCCAGTGTGCGCGCAGCCCTGCCGCAGACAATCGGCGCTCTGAGAGCCGGTTCCGTTCGGAGACCATGCACCGAACTGATGCCCCAGCTTATCGGTCGGGTCTGCGGTGTAGCTGTCTTTGCAGCGGGAGCATGTAAAAACAGTATAGCCGTCTGTTTCACAGGTAGGCTCTACAGTAACAGCCTGATAATCATGGTTCAGCGCGGGCAGTTCCGCATAGGTGGTATAGTCACAACGGGAGCAGGTTTCGTAAGCATCCCAGCCGATTTCTGTACAGGTGGGAGCTTGCGCTTCGTGCTGCTCCAGAGCATGGTTCAGTGCGGGCAGCTCCACATAGGTGGTGGTATAGTCACAACGGGAGCAGGTATCGTAAGCCCAGCCCTTTTCTGTGCAGGTGGGGGCTTGCGCTACGTGACGCACCAAATCATGGTTCAGTGCGGGCAGCTCTTTGCGGGTGGTATAGCCGCAGCGGACGCAGAGGTCGTAAGCGTCCCAGCCGATTTCCGTACAGGTGGGGGCTTTTGCATGGGGATGCACCAGAGCATGGTTATTGAGGTCTTTTTCGCCGTATTCCCCACCACACGCCTCACAGACCGCTTTGGCGGTGCAGGTTGCTGTGCCACCGGTACAGCTTGCAGTATCAACTTTGTAGCAGTTCTTGCAGTTGCGGATGTGTGTGCCGTTGCCGGCGGATGACCACTCGCCCCATGCGTGACCGGGGATGTCGTATTCCGCGCCGCATTTTTTACAGATTTTGCCCTCGGTGCAGGTGGGACCTTGGGTACCGCCGCTATGTACCTGTAAATGCGTAATATTGCCATCCTTGTGGCAGTTCTGGCATTCAGTTACATAAACCCTATGATAGGTCGAATCATATTTTTCGTATCTGCGGGCCTCACGTTCTTCCCTAATCCCACAGAAGGCGCAGTGCACCGGGACTGTTTCTGCCGCCGCTTTTAACACGATCCCCGGTATCAGGCACACCATTGCCAGCACCGTCAAACACCAGATCAGCCATTTTTTCATGTTACTCCCTCCTTGTCATCAAACCTTGTTATCCTTTCAGATCAAACTGCACGGACAGCGATGCAAGCACGGCATCTACCACCTTCCGCGCCTCGGCAAGCATATCGATCTCCGCCACAAAAGCGATGACCTGCTCGCGCTCCTGCGCGGGGACCTGCAGCGCACTCAGGCTCATACTCAGGAACCGCCGTATTTTGCGCTCCAGCGTAAAGTAGGGGTCGCACCGCCGTGCCATGTAGCCGCGCATCATGCCAGCCGTGCCCAGCTCCATCTCATAGAAGTCGCACTCGGCGCACCCGGGCAGATACGCGCTGAACGCCGCCTGCAGCTCGGCTGTGGTGCTGCGGTGGATGATCTCCGCCGTGGCGGGGAAGGTGTACGCTTCCACATAGATATCCCGCAGATTCTCGCTCAACTCGGTCATCGCCAGCTGCAAAGCCGTTTCCACCGCGTAGAGGTACACCGGCGAGGGGGCGTTTGCCGCCAGCGGCCTTACCGCGCCGAACTGCCTGCTGAACATCATGCCGATCAGCTCGGTCAGCACGCCGTCCTTTGTGCGGAAAATATTCTGGAACGACCCGGCAGAAACATCTGCTTCCTTTAAAATTTCTGCAACCTTGGTGTTCGTGTAGCCTTTTTCCAGAAAAAGCCGGACACAGGCGGTCAGGATCCGCCGTTTTGCTTCTTTGCTGTCGTATCTGCGCGCCATTGGAAATCATCCTTTTCTATGATTGGTTTCTAACCCAATTATATATTGATTTTAAAATTGCGTCAAGTAAACTTTTAAGGGCGTATTTTGGGCAGTTTGACGAGGGAGAGCCGGACTGGCTGCTCTACAATAAGCCCTTGGAGTACGCCCAGATGGTGCTGAAAGGGGAGGTAGAGCATTATCTGTCGCTTGGCTGCGACCATGACAGACTGGAAGATTAAGCCCCTATAAAGAACACGATACCCACCGACCTATGGTTTTCGCCATAAGCTGGTGGGCATCTGTTGTTCTGGCTTATAATTCACTGATGGTTGCAGTAATGGGCTGCATGAGGATTCGCCTGACCGGGTTATATACTGCCAGCACCACAGCCGCCAGCACGACTACGACAATCACGGCAAGACAGCCCCACGGCATCTGCCACGTTGCACCGAAATAATGGGTGATGAGCAGGATATACAGCTTTCGATTCAGCACAAGACCCAGCGCAATGCCCACCACAAGACCGGACACCGCATAGGTGCCAGCTTCGGCAGAGATCATGCGTTTCAGCTGTGCATCATCCATCCCGATGGCACGCAGGATGCCATACTGCTTCATTCGTGCCGACACGCTCATGGAAATGCTGTTGATGATGTTCAGAATGGTGATTCCTGCAATCACGATGAGAAACGCATAGACCACCAGATGGAACGCCCAGTAGGTGCTTTGTATCATCCGATTTCCTTCGATTCGGTTGGAAAAAACAACCTGCTTGTTTAACGTGTCGCTCAGCAGGGTGTGTATTTGTGCAATGGCTGCGTCTGCTGTGGTATCTTTTAGTTGAATATCGATCACCGCATAGCGGTTTTGCCCGGTCAGCTGATGGAAGGTTTCTTCGGTGCAGATAACAATCGGGGAATCGGTACTACTGAACGGGCTGTCGTTCAATACACCCACGACTGTGAGCTTTGCATCCTCCAGCTGAATGGTATCACCCACGGTCAGGGAGTTGCTTTTGTCGAATACCGTCAGCACAGGGTATGTGCCATCCTCCGGCTCCTGCGGAAGGGTTCCGCCAATCAGGTCTTTTTTCGCCCAGCCAAACTGTATGGTATCGTATGAAATCAGGTCGATGGACCCCTGTTTTCCCTGATATTCCGCCGGGAGCGGGCAATACATCCGCCCGAATGCGTGTTTGACTTCCGGCAGAGCTTCCAGCTGCTCCACCAGCACCGGGTCAAGGACATTTTGCCCGGATGTTTCAGCCACCGATAAGTCCGGTGTGTAGGGCTGCAACGGATTCAGCGCAAATCCAACCCATCGAAGCAAAACCGAAAAGCTCAAAAACAGGAGAATGCTTAACGCAAAGGAACCTGTCATCAGAAGCAAGTTCTTTTTGGACGAGGTTGCATGGCTCACGCCCAAAGAAAGCTCTGCACGACTTCCAAACAACCGAGCATGACACGGAGAATCCGCTGCATTTTCCACCGCATTCCCAGTTGCTGCTGTGATCGGAGAAGCTTTTGCCGCCCGCCGTGCCGGAGAAGATGCCGCGAACCAAACCGTGATAAGTCCCAGCGCGGAACCACAGATAATACCGACCGGGCTGATGCCAAGCACCGGTAAAGCGCTGAACTCCTCGCCGATAAATCCACGCAGAAAGGAACACAATCCCCATGTGGAAACGATTCCCAGCACACATCCTGCTGGAACAGCAGTTTTACACCAGAAAAGAGCTTCCAGCCGGACAAGCATCCGAACCTGATTTTTTCCTGCCCCAAGACAACGCAGCATTCCATAATAGCTGGTACGCTGCGCTACATTGCTGTTGATGCTTCCTGTGATCATAAAAATTCCGGCAAGGACGACCATGCCAGCCAACACAGCCGCTACCGCATATAAGCCTACAATATAATCGTTGTTGCTGCTTGCGTTCAACGCCATCAGGTAAGTATTTTCGGAGATTTTTTCTTCTGAAATTCCGTACTTGTTTTCGATGTTCACAATGGACTGCCGCAAATTGGTACGTGGCTTGAACTGGATGAAATACTGTGTTTCAAAGGATTCTTCTACCTGTGCGGCAATCTGAGAAAATGTACTGCGGTTCATCACCAGCACAACAGCATCATACTGGTTCGCATCGGAGGTATCCTCATTGAAACCTGCGACAGTAAGCGAAATGGTCTGTCCATCCGGGAGCGTCAGCGGAATCGCTGTACCGACCGTAACATCCAGCCAATCCCGGATGTTTGCTGTCACGAGCACTTCGCCATCCGCCGGGGCAGTGCTACACTGCATTCCCGGAAAGATTTGAAGGATTGCATCATCTGCTCCTACCAGTGCGGCACGTTTATCTCCGGCAAAGTAGTTTTCCGTAAGGGAAGCGTTGATGTCGCTATACGCCGAAAATGCAGCAACATCCTCCTGTGCGGCAAGCTCTGCGGCTGTTTCAGGGGAGATGTCCTTTACCATGATATGCCAGTTTCCGTTTTTGTTCAGCTGGTTTGAGGTTTCCATCCGAATCGCCATATCTGCCATACTGAACACCGCCGTGACCAGAAACACCGCAAGGACGATGCACAAAATCGTCATGCGGTTCTGCCGTCTGCGTACTTTGGCAGAAATCGGGATCAGGCTCAGATAGCTTTTCATTTCTGTGCTGCTCATTCCCGGCACCTCCCAAAATCGGTCAGGCAGCCGTCCGATACCTGCAACACCCGGTCTGCCGTCTGCGCAATGCTGCGGTTGTGGGTGATCATCAGGATGGTCTGCTCGTATTTCCGGGATGTTTCTTTTAGCAGGGCAATGACCTCGCTGGTGTTCTGGGTGTCCAGATTGCCGGTCGGCTCATCCGCCAAAATCAGGGAAGGGCGGGTCATCAGGGCGCGGCCGATGGCTACCCGTTGCTGCTGCCCACCGGAAAGCTGGCTTGGCAGATGCTTCCGACGGTCTTTCAGATTCAGCACGGTCAGCAGTTCTTCCAGATATGCCCTGTCCGGCTTTTGGTAGTCCAGCAGCACCGGGAACAGGATGTTCTGTTCTACGGTCAGTTCCGGGATGAGGTTGAATGCCTGAAAGATAAAACCGATATTGCGGCGGCGGAAGATCGTCAGCTCCCGGTCTTTCATGGCAAAAACATCCTTGCCATCAATCAGCACCTTGCCGGAAGTCGGCGTATCCAGTCCGCCAATCAGATTGAGCAGGGTGCTTTTGCCGGAGCCGGATTCGCCAACGACCGCCACATATTCGCCTTTCGGCACTGAAAAGCTAACATCTTTCAGCGCATGGACAGCGGTTTCTCCGCTGCCGTAGGTCTTGCAGAGATGGTTGACTTCTAATAGTTCCATAGTGTATCCCTCACTTTGCAGGTTCCTTCGATTCAGACGGATGATCTCTGTCTGTGCAGAAAAGGATAACACGTCAACCTTACTGCAAGCCTACACTCAGCCTACAATTTTGTAGGAATCGGAAAATTCAGAGTAAAGGTCGTGCCCTTTCCCAGCTCGCTGTCTACTTCAATGGTGCCGTGATGGGCTTCCACAACGGCTTTTGCCAGCGGCAGACCCAGCCCGATGCCCTGTGTATCCTGTGAAAAGCGGCTGCGATAAAACCGTTTGAAGATATGGTACAAATCTTCCGGGTGGATGCCGCTGCCGTTGTCGCGCACTTTGATCTGAACCATGGACGGCAGTGCATTCCACTCTACCTGAATCGTATCTCCGCTCTTTGTGTGGTCAAGGGCATTCTTTACAAGATTGTCCACAGCTTCCTGCATCCAGTCACGGTCGCACCAAAGTGTAACCGCCTCTGCGCCGGACAGAACAAGCTTTTTCTGTTCCTGCTTGGCACGATAGTGATACTGCCGCGCGATGTCCTGCACCATTTCAGCAACATTTTCGTTTTTCTTCTCCAAGACGACCGAACCGGCATCCAGCCGGGTGATTTTGAGCAGATTCTGCACCAGCGTTTCGATGCGGTCCAACTCCTGTTCGGACAGGTCTGCAAACTCTTTGACCTCCGACGGCGAAACAGCTTCGTCCTGAAGCAGACCGTTGTAGATATTCAACGCCGCCAGCGGTGTTTTGAGCTGGTGCGAAATATCTGCAATGGTATTTTTCAAAAAACGCTTCTCCCGCTGCTCGTTGTCTGCGTGTGCGCTCAGAACTGCCGCCAATGCATTAACGGAGTGAAACAGACGGTAAAATTCTCCCTCCCGGTCGCAGTCCAGTCGTGCATCCGGGTTGCCATCCAGACAGCTTTGGATTTGCTGGACTGCCTGTTCCAGAAGCGCGCTCTGCCTTTGGAAATAGCGAAAAAGCACGCCCCAGAGACAGCCGCCCAGCAGCAGAAAAACCAACAGTAATGCGAAAGAGAATGCGTGCGTCGTATGCCATACGATGCCCTGCGTGAGAGCCAATGCCACCGCCCAGACCACCAGCACTGTCCGGAACAAAATCCGGATCTCCCGGTTTGCGAATACTTTCATACGGCACCTTTACCCATTCCATTTATAGCCCATGCCGCGGACAGTCAGCAGCATCTGCGGTTTGCCGGGGTCGTCCTCAATCTTCATCCGCAGCCGCCGGATGTACACTGTTAAGGCACTGCTGTCAATGTAATCCCCATCGCAGTCCCACAGTGCATCCAGAATTTGTTCCTTGGATAGCACGGCATTCGGATGCTGCATAAAGAAGCAGAGCAGCTTGTACTCTGCGCCGGTCAGTTCCAGCAAGATTCCGTTTTTGTACGCCTGCCCCTGCAACAGCCGGACGGTGATGCTGCCCGATTCCAGTACGGGTTCTCCTGCGCTGGACGCATTTGCACGGCGAAGCAGTGCATTGACCCGCGACAACAGGACACCCAGCTTGAACGGCTTGGTCAGGTAATCATCCCCGCCCAGTTCCAGCCCCATGATGATGTTCATTTCCTCATCCGAAGCGGTCAGGAACAGAATCGGCACGTTGGATGTGCGCCGCACCTTCTGGCAGAAATCGAAGCCAGAGCCATCCGGCAGGGAAACATCCAGCACCAGCAGGTCATATTTTCTGTCTGACCACAGCACCTCGGCTTCTGCCAGCGTCCGGGCTGTATCCAGTGCAAAGCCCTGTTTCTTGAATGCAAAGGTCAGCCCACTGATCAGGCTCAGATCATCTTCCAAAAGGAACAGTTTTCTCATGATTCCCTCTCTTTTCTGCGTTTTGTGTGTCCTACAGGTTCAAAAGCATTATAAGTTTTTTCTGCGAACATTACAATGCGCGAAACGGAAATTGTTTCTTGCCGTGTGTTAAACATAAGTCCTACTATCACTTCTTTACTGCAATAAAATTTACAAAATCATCTTGACGTGCTCTGCAATCCATGATACTCTCTATCGCAAATCCCACCAAATTTGTAGAAAAGTACAGAACGGTGTGGGTTTATTCTCCGTGAAGATTTTTACCGCCCCGCAACACACCCGATTTGTTTTGCCGCCGTTTCACCCGACAAAATTTTTCGCCTGTCTTGCAGGGCGGTATTTTTCTTTTGGGGGAGCTGTACCTTGAATCCTACATAAGCCGTCTGAACGAGATACTGCGCCATGACCTCACACTTTCTGTGGGCGAG
>ENA-OPTB01000988-OPTB01000988.1-human-gut-metagenome-genome-assembly--contig:-NODE-988-length-24295-cov-7.699216_pt1 | contig 24295 bp, 37 predicted proteins | sample MGYA00241810_ERZ501911 | MGnify/ENA primary metagenome ERZ501911 (study PRJEB25962, sample SAMEA2042304) | human gut metagenome | biome: human gut; feature: human-associated habitat; material: faeces... | reverse complement strand
TGCGCTGCTGCCCCCGGTCTATCATGCGGTCAATGTGCTTACGCGCATAGTCCGAGAAACAGATGTCCTCGCTTTCCTTAGTCAGAAAGTCCGCCACCTCCTTGGCTGTCCAATGTTCGATGTTCACTTTGTTCAGCTTCTCATTGTACTCCAAGATGCGCTGCGTGCAGAATTGTAGGACAAACGGATCTTTAATCTCATTGGACTTCGTAAGCTCTTTACGTGTCACCATCTTGTCCGTTTTGATGTACTGCGTAGTGCGTCGGTGCGTCACCCGGATATACACCGGGAAAAATCCGTCTTTGCGTTCCTTTTGAACGCACGATTTGAATGTTGCCATATCTTTTCTATGTTCCTATTGTTTCTACTAAAAATTCTCAACTTCTTACCAAAACTGCCGTAGCACTTTATCACTCACTGAGTTAAACACTCTAAACACGCTCTAAACAGGGTATTCTAAACAGAGCAACATTTTCTAAACATTGGCGTTCATTCTGCCTAAAAAGCGCATCATAATGAACGTACCCCCATTAACGAAGATAGGCGACAAGCTGTTGTTTTTCAACTGCTTGTCGCCTATCTTACTGATAGTTAGCTATTTTATAGCGTATCCTCAACCGCTGCCTGCGCCGCAGATAAAATCCCTTATTTATCAACCTATTAGATATATTAGGTAAATGTTCTCATTGTCTCTTTTAATTTTTCTATTTTTATTTCTTCTTTCATTAGATATTCGAAATACTCATCACTGACAATTCTATGGAATGCTTTCAATTCCATAAGCCTACTTCATTTCCTCAAAACTCCCCGTATCAGGATTGAATATCAATGCCTGCTTTGTCCATTTATCAAAGTATACAGCTTGTTCTGCGTGTGAGTATCTTCCATTCAATGCGAACAGATACAAAATCACCAGCACAAAAAAGGCAATAATTAATTTAATGACAGTTGATTTATTCATTTCTTCTCCTCCATTACTCTTTTATTATCAATGCTTCTTGCTATTGTAATGATGACAAACGGTATCAGCATGGAAATTGCAAATAACCATTTCGAAGGTCCACCGACTCTCATCAACAAGTTGATAACCATAAAGAGCATTAATCATCCAATGTCGGAATGCGTGATATGTATCTGTAAGCCTCCGTTGCATTACTTAGAAAATCTGTACATCTTTTTATAAATGCTTCATCCGTAATTCCGCATTTCATTATCAGCTGTTCAGCATCTGCTAAACTATATCCATCAACTTCGTTATTCATCCTTATTGCATAAGCACATAAGGCTGTACGTGTTTGTACACTACTCGCTTCTGGATATGGATCACTTAAATGAGATATTAAATATTCTTTTGCTGTCATAAATTACTTGTTTAAGATTTCAATATTGTTTTCGCCAAACATGAACTTGAGAACTTGTTCTTTTCGTTCAGTGCCAAGTTCAATGCTAAGCACTGCTTTTATTTCTTGTTTTTGCTTGTAATCTATTTGATTACAATCTTTGTCTGATTTATAAAGATTGAAAAAGTTGTAATTCAAAACTTCACTTATATTACAAAGCAAATCTGTGTCAATGCTATGTTTCTGGAAAACGTTTTTTTTCTATATTTTGACGGGCAATACCCAATAATTCAGCGAATTTTGCTTTTGACATACTGCTTTCTTCTACCTTTTCTCGGACTTCTTGTCCAATGTTTAATCTATTGATTTTCATATTGGTTATAGATATTACATAGTATATTTAAATCCATTCTTCATTTGCTCAACACTTGAATAACTTTATCCTTTAACCCCATTTTGATAAACTCATCAGGAGTTACGTCAAGCTCAACCACAACTTTAGTCGACTTTCTTTGGTTGTCCAGTAAAGTTTGCAGCCGCTTAATTTCTTTTTCGTAGATATTCAAATTCTCGTCATTGTTGTTGGAACCAAAAAAGACGCTGGGACTTACACCGAGCACTATTGAAAGGCTTTCAATTGTAGATACTTTTATATCAGCCCCATTGAGTGCATTATCTAAAGTCGTACGTGATATGTTAGCCATATCTGCGATTTGAGACTTGTTCAATTTACTTTTTTCGATCAGTTCTTTTAATAGATTGAAGTCCATAGTTTTACAATCTGGTTGCATGTTAAACTTTTATTTTTCTGGAAAATAATGTTCAATAAACTTGTATTTATGTTCATCAAACACTACATTTGCACCATAAAGTTATAAACAAACATCGAAACAATGAACGAAAAACCTAAAAATCAGCGCAAGAAGTCCCTGCTGGGTCAGTTGTCAGACCTGGCAGTGGGCGAAGAGCTGACGGTTTCAGTAAGCCGTGCCAGCTACCTCAAATCAATCTGCGTCAGCTTCGGATTGCAGTGGGACAAGAAGTTTACAACCGCGACCAACCGCGAGCAGCGCACCATCACAGCAACCAGAATTGCATGACACTGATGAAGAACATGAATGCCTCACAAGACAGCACGACTTGCCACAATGAGGGCACGTCTCAGATGCAATCCTTACGCTTATGGCTGTTGCAGAACTACAAAGGGGAGATTCCTTTATTCGATTTATGGGAATGGCTAAAAGAGGGATTACATGAAAATGACATGAACCTGCGGAAATACTGCATACAATCAGGAAACCGTGGATTGTTCAGTTCTCCGCAGGAAATGTTGGAATGGATAAAGACCGGGGCTATTCCCCGGAGTTGTCAGAAAGCAGGTAAGACCGCAATTCCTCGTAATCATTAATCCCTACAACCATGGCTATCCACAGAATGATCCTTGTCGAAAGCACCCCTCCCTACAAAATGTTCGTGCTGACACCGGACGGTATCCGGGCAGCACGAACAACAGAAATCTTCAGCGCACTATGGGTGCTGCATCAGAACGGGAACCTTGGCATCCTGCGCCTGTTGGCAATATTCGTCAAGAAGTCGATAATGTCCCTCTTCCGCTCCTCGCAGCAGCAGTTGTTCACTGACCACATATACACTCCGGAAGAACGGTCAATGTTCAAACGATGGGAGAAAGCAATTGAGGGGGCGCACGACTTGCCACAATGAGGGCACGTCTCAGATGCAATCACCTTTTCCAGGTAACGCAACTCAGATTCTGAAATAAGATTTTCCATACTCTTGACTTTTTGATTAGACACCACAAAGTTAAGAATTCCCCGCGAAGATACGCCTTCCGCCAGCCCGGGTGAGCTTACCGGGGCGGGAACAAGAAAATTAAAACAGCATGACACTGATGAAGAACATGAATGCCTCACAAGACATATGCAGCATTTTCGTAGGCGAATGGGGCTGCCTCTCGATAGACGTGAGAAAAGTGCAAGCGGTCAAAATAGAAGACATGCGCGAAAGAGGGTGTCTCGTTTATCGGCCGCTCACACCGGAAGAAAAACTGGAGGTTATCACGCTGTCGCTCCGCTACGGCTCAAGAGGAATATTATACTGGGCTTTCAAGTCCCTTATCCTCTGGTGGACGAAAGACGTATACCCCCAGCAGGGAGCCCCGAGCAAGCCTCGATCAAATTGCACGAGGATGTTCCCGTTTCTAAAACGGAGACGACACTGATGAAGCCCACCGCAATCGGGACACTGCATGGAGTTAACCTCACGTTCCAACGCTCTCAAGCGTTCACTCAAACCATTGAATTCACTCATAATCATTAATCTTTAAAGTTAGCACCACAAAGTTAATGATTCCCCGCGAAGATACGCCTTCCACCAGCCCGGGTGAGCTTACCGGGGCGGGAACAAGAAAATTAAAACAAAAAGATTATGGACAAAACATTCTCATTCATTCAACTGATCATCGCCGCCGTGCTGTTCCTCTGCGTTATCGCCAGCGTAATAGGTCACCTCGCCTTGGGGCACGTCACCTCGTTCCTCGGCTATCTCACGTGCCTGGTGTTCATCGCCCTCTCGTGGGCGTTTCTGCGCATCGCGTTCAAAGAGCTTCGTGAAAACCCCTAAATGTGTCCTGCCATGCTTACTCTCGATTTCTCCGACAAGTCCGTGACCTACGCCACATTCGTCCGCGATGTGGCATCCGAAGTAGTACGCCAACTCAAGGAGCAGCGCGACGAACCTGAAATGGTCAGCCAAAACAAAGCGTATGCAATGTTCGGGCGCAGCAATGTAGACCGCTGGAAAAGACAAGGAAAAGTAAATCCTTTCATCCGACCAGGTAAGATTGAATACTTTGTCACCGAGTTGAGGAAGGCACAGCGCACCCAGCAAGATTATTTCGATTTGTAATACCTATAAACTCATTGATTATGAACAATCAAGAAACATTAAACCAAGCCCAGATCATCCAGTCGCTCAAAGCGACCGATGTCATTCGCAACGAGTATGTGCGATCCCAGTTCATCAACGTCTACAACGCCATCTGGAAGGATGGGGGAGAGGGTACGTATGAACGGGAGGCGATGTACTTCAACAACCAGCTGCGCGACAACGAGAAGCTGCGCAAGTGTACCGGCATGTCCGTGTTCTTCTCCTTCATCGACCTCGCCGTCCGCGGACTCACCCTCGAACCCGGAGCACAGGCGCTCTGCTACCTCCTTCCACGCAACTACTGCATCGGCAAGAACCAGCAAGGCCAGAACATCTACGAATCCCGTTGCAGCCTCACCATTTCCGGCTACGGTGAGTTGGTGCTCCGTGCCAAGGCAGGGCAGATACTCCATGCCGACAACCCCGTCATCGTCTACGAGGGCGACGGCTTCGAGTTCGGCGAGAAGGACGGACGCAAGTATGTGAACTACTGCTGCCGCATCCCGCGTCAGTCGGACCGCATCATTGCCTGCTTTCTCAAGATCACCCGCCCCGACGGTACGGTAGACTACTCCGTGATGACCGAGCAGGATTGGAAACGGCTCTCCGACTTCTCCGGCAAGGCCAACCGCTACTGGGACAACGATGCGCGCCGATACGTCGAAACCCCTAATCAGCTCTATACCTCCGCAGGTGGCCAGATTGACACCGGCTTCCTCAAGGCCAAGTGCATCAAGCACGCTTTCAAAACGTACCCCAAGATAGCCATCGGCAAAGGCACGCAGCTCGAGAGCGAAGTCCTCGAAGAAAACAACCAGCCCGAAACGTCCTTCGACCCCTACGGCGGCATGTCCGGTGGCAATGCGCCTGTGCCGCAAGAGGAGCAGTCGTTTGCACCGGCTCCAGATGTGTCTGCCGGGGTTACGGTAGACCCTGCGGCTAATGGAAACAACGATGACGTGTTCTGACTATGCAAAACCTAACCTAAAAAAGAAAACAATATGAACAACAACGAATTGGCCATCATCCGTCCCGAAAACATACAAACCATCGTACAGGCTGCCCCCCAGTCCTACAACGACAACAAGACATCCCACGACCGCTGCATCAGCTTCGGCCTCACCATCCTCAACACCGTGCGGACGCAGGGTATGAATGACACCCTCGACCAGCAGGCGGCATCATTCATCGAGAAGGCTCGCCGCACCCTCAAGGCGATGAACGAACGCCGCTCGCCCGTCACCAAGCTGTTTGACGAAGTACGCTCCGCCTTCACCACCCTGGAGAACGAGGTCGACCCCTCCAGGCCCGGCACCATTGCCTACGACCTCCAGCAGTTCCGCAACCAGTACGCCGCGCAGAAACGCGCTGAGGAGGAACGCCGTCAGCGCGAGGAGATGGCACGCCGTCAGGCGGAGGAGGCAGCGCGGAAGTTCCGCCTGGACGTGGAGGACGACTTCAAGCGCAAGTTCAAGGAAATGGTGAACGACACGATCAACCAGATTAATGACATTGATAACGGTCTGACTCTCGATAACTACGACAGCTCACTGAAGAGATTACACCTGATCAAGGGAACGACCGACAACTGTGTTCCTGCATGGATTGACACGCTCCACACCTCCTGCCGCATACCGTCAGGCATCAAGGTGGCTGACGTCGAAAAGGAGGTGAAGCAGAAGCTCTGCAAACAGCTGACAGACCAGTATCTTGCCGAGGTAGGTAATACGGTGGACTACACCATCGACCGTCTCCCCTCCAAGCGTGCCAACCTCGAAAAGATAGCGCAGGCAAACGCCGAGGAAGCGGCTCGAATGAAAGCCGAAATGGAAGCCCGCCAGCGCGCCGAGGCCGAACGCATGGAGAAGGAACGCGCCGAACGCGAGGCGGAGGACAAACGCAAGGCGGAACTGGAGCGCAAAACGGCAGAAATGACTTCGCTTTTCGAAAATCAGGCAGCCGCTTCCACCTACCGGCCCAAGACAAAGGTTTCGAAGAAAATCAATATCCTCAACCCCGAAGGCATCATGCCCGTCATCTCCCTGTGGTGGAGCAAGGAGGGCTGCAACCTGCCTGTTGACGAGTTGACCAAGATGTTCAAGAAGCAGATCACCTTCTGCGAGAAGCGGGCAAACAAGGACGAGATTTTCATTCAGAATGAGAGCATTGAATACGTCGACGAAGTAAAAGCAAAGTAATCATGGCAAACCATAACCCTGATGAATACTACAACCGGACGGAGGTGTCGAACAGCGACCTCACGGCCCTGCGCGACATCCTCCACCCACGTCCGCAGTTCGGCAACCGCGAGGCGGCGTTCCGCTTCGGCACGTTGGTCGATGCGCTCATCACCGAACCGGCACGGGTGGACTACTACCGCTGCACCGTCGACGACGTGCAGTACACCGACGACGAGTTCCGACACGCCCGCGAGATGCAACGTTCTCTCCGCATGGAGGCGCGGCGCGACCCCTTCCTGGCAAACGTGCTCGAACAGGCGGACACGCAACGTTTCATGGTCAACCACGGGCAGCAGTTCACCTACTGCGACTGGCCCTTCCACCTCGATACCCGTTGCAAGTGGGACTGGTACCTGTCCGCATTCGGCTTCGGCGGCGACCTGAAAACTACCTTCGCCCGCTCGCAGGCGGAGTTCGACGAGGCGGTTGACTTCTTCGACTGGGACCGCTCGCGGGCATGGTATATGGACATCGCTCACTCAGAACGTGATTTCATCTATGCCATTAGCAAAAAGAATTGCAAGGTGTTCAAGAAGTTCATCAACCGGGACGATGCCATCTACACACGCGGCCGGGAGAAATACGAGGAACTGGCCTTCCAATGGTGGCTCCTAACCCCTAAAACAACAGCGTGATATGGATATTTATTGTCGTGTAACTCCTTATGGCCTTGTGCCGCTCTATGACAGCGATTTGGACATGAAGAAGAGATTGAAACAAGGCTCTACGGTCCGTTGCCGCGTCAGCCTTCCGCGAAACTACGAGTTCCATAAAAAGTTCTTCGCGCTGTTACGACTGACTTTCGACAACCTGCCCCTGCCGCTCGTCGAGCGATGGAACATCCGCAACGAGCAGGACATGCTGCGCCGATTTAAGCGCGACCTGGGTTACTTCACCAGCAACCGGAACGAGTATGGTGAACTCGAAATCGAATACCTCAGCATCTCGTTCGCGGCGATGGACCAGAAGGATTTCGAGGACTTCTACAACGAATGCATCGACCTTGTCTTGCACCGCTACATCACCGGCCTTGACCGTCAGGACTTGCTCGACGAAATAGAACGATTTAAATGAGAATATATGAAACCTAAAGTAGGACAATATTGCTACATGCCTCGCGGACGGGTGTTCCGCATCTATCGCTACGATTTCGTATCGGCGACGGCATCCACGCTTGCCGCCGTCCCCGAAGAACCTGTTTACTACGACCGCGAGGAAGCCCGCCGCCGTGTCTACGAACTTAACGGATGGAGATACAAGCCATGCAAGAACTGAAACATCATCTGCGCGTTGAGCCGTACCCCTACCAGCATGAGGGCATTATGTACGGCTTACAGCACAAGCGGCTTATCATAGGCGACGAACCGGGACTTGGCAAGACGTTGCAGTCTATCGGCATTGTGGATACGGCCGGTGCCTATCCCTGCCTCGTCATCTGCCCCTCGTCGCTCAAAATCAACTGGCAGCGTGAGTTCGAGAAGTTCACCGACAAGTCAGCCCTTGTCCTTGACAATGCCGTGCGCACCACTTGGCCCTACCTGCTCCGCATGGGTATGCACCAGGTGGCGGTCGTCAACTACGAGAGCCTCCGCAAGTATTTCGTGTGGGACATTCGCCCGGATGGGAAATCGGGGGGCACGTCTCGTACCTTCCGGCTGAAAGATGTGGTGTTCTGCCCGCCAATCAAGATGTTCAAGTCCATCATTATCGACGAGTCGCACCGCGTGAAAGACCCGTCTGCCCAACAGACCATCTTCACAAAAGGATTGTCCGTCGGTAAAGAGTGGATTATCCTCTTGTCAGGAACGCCGGTTGTCAACCGTCCCGAAGATTTGGTGTCGCAACTCTCTATCATGGGTCGCTTGCAGGACTTCGGCGGAGCTACACAGTTCAAGGCCGACTACTGCACTGACCCCAAGGACAAGGACGCCGAACCTGCCGTTCCGCTCTCCGTGTTGAGCCGCAGACTATATGATACCTGCATGATCCGCCGCGAAAAGGCAAAGGTGCTGCCACAGCTTCCCGATAAGACACGCGTTGACCTGTATGTGGACATCAGCAACGCGCCGGAGTACAACCTTGCCGCTGCCGACCTCGCCGAATATCTGAAGCAATATACGGAATGCTCCGACTGGGAGATTCGCCGGAAGATGCGCATGGAAGCTTTGGTGAAGTTCATGACATTGCGCTCTTTGGCCACCAAAGGCAAGATTGCACAGGCGGTGGACTTCATAAAGACCTTTTTGGACAGTGGCAAGAAGCTGATTGTATTCTGTTCGCTCCACGACATTGTGGACGAGTTGAAAAAGGCATTTCCAAAATCGGTTACCGTGACAGGTCGGGACAATCCGGCAAACAAACAGGCTGCGGTCGATGCTTTCCAGAACAATCCTGCCGTGCAGCTTATTATCTGCTCCATCAAGGCGGCTGGCGTGGGACTGACACTTACGGCTGCTTCCAACGTGGCGTTCGTCGAACTTGCATGGACATACGCAGACTGTTGTCAGTGCGAGGATAGGGCGCACCGTATCGGGCAGAAGGACAACGTGACGTGCTACTACCTGCTTGGACGTGGCACCATCGACCAGACCATCTACTCGCTCATTCATCAGAAGAAGTCTATCGCCGCAGAGATAATGAACTCCGACGATGACATTCCCACCGATGAAATGTACTTCGACGAATTGGTTTCATCGTTCCTAAATTCAGACTGATATGGATGTATGCAAGACCGATGTGCGGCGAATCATCCAATACCTCGATGATGCAGCCAAGCTCTACGATACCCAGACGGGGCTGCGCTCCTCATGCCGGGCACAGATGCTGAGAAGATTAAGTAAGAAACTGAATAACAAACTTTCAAAAAATGAAGAAAATGACAAAGCAACAACTCATTGAACAGATTTCGGAACAGACGGGCCTCCGCCGTTCCGAAGCGAAAAAAGCCGTCGAAAGCACGATGCAGATTCTCTCGCAGGCTTTTGCATCCGGTGATAACGTTTACCTCCGTGGCTTCGGCACCTTCGCCGTCCGTTTCGCCAAGGAGAAAAAGGCACGTATCGTTGCCACGGGCGAAACGTGCATCGTTCCTGCCCACCGCACCGTGAGCTTCAAACCGAGTAATGAACTTAAAAACCTGATGAAATGAAACTATTTGAATGTGGCATCCGCTACGAAAAAACTCTTGAAAATGGGATGCAGAAGAAAGTGACGGAGCTTTATATCGTAGATGCGATCTCTTTTACAGAGGCAGAAAGCCGCATCATAGGTGAAATGTCCGCCTTCATCAGCGGCGAGTTCGCTGTGGTTTCCGAAAAGATTACCAACTATTCCGAACTGGTAGAAACCGTGGGTGGCGACAAGTGGTATAAGGCCAAAGTCAACTTCATGACACTCGACGAAAAGACCGGTAAGGAGAAGAAACAGGCGTTCTATTACCTCATTCAGGCAAACGACATCGACCATGCACGTTCCCGCCTCACGGAATTCATGCACGGCTCGTTGGCCGACTGGGAATGCGAGGCGTTGCAGGAAACCAAAATCATGGATGTGTTCCTCTATGCTCCCGATGCGCTGCACGGCAAGGCAAAGACTGACGAGGACGATGCGCTTCAGCAAGCGTCAGATGCCGTAGCAAGCTCGCCAAGTTGCAGACGCGCGGCGAAGAAGTTCATTGACGGCATCCCCGATGGGCAGAAGGTCATTATCAGCGCACCGGGCTGCGAGGATGTAGTGATTGATAAGACACATGATCATGAAGCCACGGATGACGCTTGATGAAATGCTGGCCCGCTCCAACGCTGGGGCACGGCGCAAAGCTCCCTCCGACGAGGAGCACCGTATACAGCAAACCTGTGTGCGATGGTTCAACCTCAAGTATCCTCATCTTCGGGGAAGGCTTTTCGCCGTGCCCAACGGCGGGCGGCGCGATGCCGTGACTGGTGCCAAGCTGAAGGCCGAGGGTGTGGTTCCGGGCGTGTCCGACCTCATCCTCCTCAAAAGCAACCACCGTTACGGCGCATTGCTCATAGAAATGAAAACGGCCAAAGGCCGCCAAAGCGCCAGTCAGCGTTGGTGGCAGTCAGTTATCAGTGAAAACGATGAGTATAAATACGTAGTCTGTCGCTCATTTGATGATTTCATGCGCGAAGTGACGGACTATTTAAATGACAGTGAATGACCATGGCACGATACCGCACCATCAAACCGCAGTTCTTCGACGACATCAAGGTCCGCCGGCTCTCACGGGACGCACGCCTGCTCTACGTGGGACTATGGGTCTTTGCCGACGACCTGGGGGTGGTGATTGGCGACACCGTCTGGCTCAAGTCAAAGGTCTTCCCGTATGACCAGATACAGATTCAACAGTTTGAGCGTTGGTTAAACGAGCTCGTGATAAACGGATTTATATGTCTGCTTACCTACAACGGGGAAAGATTCATATATCTGCCCACCTTCACCCGGCATCAAGTGATCAACCGACCGAACTACGACTCTCTGGAAATACCCAAGGCTTTGTTAGACAGCGAGATGGACCACATTGCCACCTTCATGGAGCAATCAGTGAACGTTCACGGAACATTCAGTGAACAATCAGTGCTTAGAATAAGACATAGAGAAGAAGAGAATATTCCCCCTCTAGTCCCCCCTGGGGACGACCCCGCGCCGTCCCCTCCCGAAGACCCTCTTCAGGAGGTCGTCGAGACCTTTAACGCCCGCTTCGCCGGGCGGCTGCCGCGCGTCAGCACCCTGACCGACAAGCGGCGCAAGGCTGTCGCTGCACGCATCGCCGAGCATGGCGCAGCCTCCGTCACGACCGTCTTCGACCACATCGACCGCTCCACCTTCCTCCTGGGAGGCGGAGACAAAGGCTGGACCTGCGACTTCGACTGGATTTTCCGCCCCAACAACTACGTGAAGATTCTCGAAGGCAATTACAACGACCACATCAAAACCACTCACGATGGAAACACGAACCCGTCAGACACTGCCACTGGGCAGTGCATTATCCGCACAACTGCCGCCTATGAAGTCGGCTCCGACAGCTGACCGCCCGGACATATTCCGCCAGTGCTGCCACTTCATCTGTCCCGGCTTCCGCACCGACGACGCCTCCCGGAAGGTGCTCAACGAACTCTTCCGCTGGGCGGAAGGCTGCAGTCCCGTCTACGACTCCGCGCGGGGATTCCTGCTCACCGGAGACTACGGCACCGGCAAGAGCACCCTCATGCAGATACTCAACCGCTACGACTGGTACATCCGCGGCAGGACACCAGGCGACTATCCCATCGGCGGCTTCCGCATCGACTCCGCATCCTACGTCGCCAACGGCTACACCCTGCGCGGACGGGACGCCCTGGAGCTCTACACCTACAACGGCGGAAATCCCCGCACCGTCTGCTTCGACGAGCTCGGGCGAGAGCCCCTCCCGGCGAAGTACTTCGGCACCGAACTCAACGTCATGCAGTACATCCTCCAGTGCCGTTACGAACTCCGCTCAGAGTGCCTCACGCACCTGACGACGAACCTTTCCCTTCCCGAGCTGCAGCAGCGCTACGGGGGATACATCGCCGATCGCATCAACGAGATGTTCAACGTCATCGAGCTGCGAGGCAAAAGTCACAGATAACCCCAAACTAAATCAATCATGATGAAAATATATATCAGCCTACCAATCACCGGCCACGACATCGAGGATGTCGAAGCCAGTTGCATTTACGCCTCCGGAGTAATCCAAGCCAAAGGCCACACGCCTGTGTCACCATTAGACGTGTCGCCCGACCCCGCAGACTATGCCGAACACATGGGCAACGATATCAAAGCCCTGCTCGGCTGCGACGCCGTCCTGTTCATGGACGGCTGGCGTACCTCGAAAGGATGCCGTCTTGAAAACGCCGCTGCCAAAATCTACGACAAGCAGGCGTTCTATTCGCTGGACCGCATCCCCAACGCCGACGATTTAATTGAAACCCCTTAAAAGAAAAATTTGAATAAGATGAAACCACTCAGACACACAACCCCCGTCGCCAGAAAGGAACATCGGTGCATGTTCTGTGGCGACCTCATCAAGCCTGGAGAACAGTATGACCGGGCTACGATGCTGGACGATGACGGCATATACGACTGGATTGCTCATGCAGAATGCATACAGTTGGCACACGCACTTCATTTGTTCTCAGATCGTGAAGGAGGGCTGACAGACGAGCAGTTCTGCGCCGAAGTCCAGGATTATGTCCGTGAGAACCACTACGACGACCGTATCGGTGACATCGCACAGGACTGGTGTCTGCCCCTTCACGGATTGGTGAAGAAGATTCTCCAGGAACTATCAATCGCAGACAGGACTGTGGAAGGAGGTGAGAAATGAAAGCAGTAGTAAGTTGGAGCGGTGGTAAGGACAGTCAAGCCAGTCTTATATGGGCTGTTGAAAACTACGGAGTGAAACATGTGGAAGCAGTGTTCTGTGATACAGGTTGGGAACACCCATTGACCTACCAACACGTCCAAGAGGTGGCTGAACAACTTGGAGTGAATTTGACAGTGTTAAAGTCAAAGAAATACACCGACTTTGTCGATATGGCAATTAAGCGTAACAGATTTCCTTCTTCACAGAGTCGGTTCTGTACTCGCGAATTGAAAATAATTCCCATGATTGACTGGATGCTCTTGCAAGATGAGAGTATGATTGTCATTCAAGGAATTAGAGCAAAAGAAAGCCGATCACGGGCTTCAATGGATGCCGAATGTGCCTATTTTAAAGAATACTTCGGAGACACAAGAGGTAAATCGCTTTACCGAAAGAAGGATGTATTGTCTTGGTGTAAGACGCATGATGCTTTGGTACTTCGTCCGATATTTAACTGGGATGCACAACAGGTAATTGATTACATATTGGATCACGGCCAGCAGCCGAATGAACTATACCGGAGAGGTTTTTCCCGTGTAGGATGTTTCCCGTGTATTATGTGTCGCAAGCGTGAAGTACAGCTGATTTCTAAGGACACTTGGGCAGCAAACCGATTGATTGAAGCCGAACAGAGAAGTTATCGTGAAACAAAACGAGGCTCTTCTTTTTTCTCCCCTGGTTATATCCCTAGAAGGTTTTGTACCAATCGAAAATATCCAACGGTGCAAGAAGTGTTTGACTACGTAAATCGTAATGATGCACAGCTTGATATGTTTGAATCGGAGGACGAATATAGCTGTATGTCCCCCTATCACGGTTTATGCGAGTAATAAAATAACAGAGCAATTTAAAAATCATGAAAAAGAATATACTCATTGAAATAGAAAACCTAAAAATAAAGTGATTATGCAAACTACAGTATTGAAAGAAATCATCGCCTTTCTCTTTGGACGTAAGTACTACGCCAATATCGTCGGTACGAAAGGCACTGCCGAAATGCAGATTTGCTCGTTCATATTCCGAACTAAGGAAGATGCAGATAAGCACCGGGATAGCCTGATGGGTACATTGTCCTTCCGATATATTGAGACCATCTCGTTTCGCTCACGCAAGGAATACTAATAACAGTTGCAGAGCCGGTCGTTAAAACATAAACCTCCGGCTCTGCCTAAATAGATTATTTTCGCAATATGATATTCTTTAAGCTTATACGCAAATGGCAGTCGCTTCGTTACTACGTGATAGCCGACCCTGCTGACAATTCCATTACGCTTTCCAAACGTCTGTTCCAGCACATCAGGAGCAACGCAGAGGAGGGCAGGGATACCTCCGTGTTCATGTTCCGCATACCGGGAACCGGCACATTCGGATTTATGGCAAATCACGGCATCGCTCAGCCTACCCAGCTTTGCCAAATCCAGTACAACGGCAAGTACCGCTGTATCGGCTTTGAAACACTCTGCCCATCAGTCGGGCGCATCCTCTACGAATACGGACTTTCTGCATTTCACCCGGTCAAGCTATCCGTTTCCATCAAGCGCACGCCACAAGACAAAGTGTATTATCAGATAGACGTTCCAACCATTAAACAACCCCGCTTATGCAAAGCATCCTTGGCAATACGCGCAAAACGGACATAACCTTTCACGCCAATGGGCGCATCGATATTTCCGCCCGTGTCGTCAAGGCTTTGTCTATCCAGGAAGGAGATGTGCTCGACATCATGGCCGATGAGGGGGAATATTACCTCTACGTTCGTTTTCATGCCCCTGTTGTCGGCAGACACGAAGCCACTTGTTTCCCTACCAATCCGCGTAGCAATCACTTTCGGGCTTGGTCATCCCGTCTTTGTCGTTTCATGTTGGAGCAGAGTGGGAGTGTAGCCGATTCCGTACCGCTCGGTTTGGGGATGCCCGTCATTTTGCCATGCTTGGGCATAGCCCTACCTATAATATGCAAACACATATTAAAACCATGATACAAGAGATTAAATATAACGGTTTAACAGCCATCCCGTCTGACTACGAATGTGACGACGGGAATCTTTCCCTGTCGTTGGGCATGTTGCCCGAAGACGGCGCACTGCGTCCCGTCCTTCCGCCAAAGACTGTATATCAGTTAGACGACGGAGAAAAAGTGGAGTTTATTCATCAGACCTCGTCTTTTCGTCACTATATCGTAAGCCAAACGGGCCGTATGGACAACGTAATTACTGTTTATGCTGACCAGACCGTCACCTGCCAATATCCCCTCCATTCCGACCTGACACTTGAAATTGAATGGACAGATGTCGATGGCATTCATTTCACCCACGAGACCCTGTTACTCCCTGCCGGTACTTACAAAACGCAAACTGCCAAAACATATGATGCCATACACAGCGTCACGGTAAGCATTCCTCAAGACGAAATTTTCAAATACAAGGTAGAAAGAGACTTTTATTATGCTGGGAGTGGGGGATATTCCACGCAGCCCATTACCTCACTTCCCTTTCGCTTGGGCTATTTCACCGACGAAGTACCTCAAGCACAGGAAACCTTACACACTTTTCCCGATGGGGTGGAACTGCATGGTTACAATGCTATTGGCAACACGCTTGTTGTCTTGGCTTCAGATGGTATGCACTATTTCCTTTGGCGCAAGGATGCTTATGTTCACCTAGGCACGCAGATGCCGCATCTGCCCCTCACGCTGGGTTTGCAGGGAAATTTGGTAAACAAAACTATGAAGATAGGAATAAAGGGTGACTATTCCGCCGTGAAGAATGTTTCGCAACCTATTGGGACACGATATTATCTCACTGAAGAAGACCGCGCGGCAGTGAACGAATCGCTTCCAGCCTCTGTGAACAAGCTACTGAACGATGAGACAGAACGTAACCACTTTGTTTTTCCCTTTTTTGCGCGCTGGGGATATGAAACGGTATTCGGCGACATGCTCTTCTCGCCGCCTGTGCTGATGATTCCCAACAGCGGGGGAACGGTCAACGTGGAGACACAGCTTGAACAGAGCGCAGATTGCAATTTTTACGTATCTTTCTTCTCCACGGCACTGGACTACCATCTGCCCGACATGGAAACGTGGAAAGCCGAGTTGGACAAGTGGAGAGACGTCATCACGGGCATTAGCTTTTACGTATCCACACCCATTGCTGCCTACGTGTCCGACGGGCAGTATTCCGAAGTGTGGAACGGCCAAACGCCTGCTACTGAATCGATGGATCGGCGGTATGCCGGTTTTGGTATCTTGGGAAACGAACACGAAGACTATTGGGTGCAGTCGAGCGACAAGCAGTCTTACCACATCCATTTACAAACCCCTGTCATCATGAAAAAGGAATATATTGAGAAGTTCTCTTCAGCATCCATATTCTGGAAAGTGGCGACCATCAAGCCCGATGACTTGGAAGCGGATTCCTTGGTAAAGATGGAGCCAAATACGGTGCCCAACCTCGCTACGCAGCCGCATATCGAGACGGAGGCTCTTAACGAACACGATACCCTTATTCCACGTTACTCTTTCATCTATAATTCCCGTCTCAACATTGCACACATAACAAGGCGTTTGCACGCTTTCCCTGCCGAGACACTTGTCACTCGTTGGGATGGACACCGGAATCAAATTAACTACCGCTATGCGTTCTATGTATATTGCAACGACAGCGGTGGGCAGCAAGTGGTACAATGCGTCGCCGAAGGAACAACACAGGCTACCACGTTTCATTGGCTCTATTACCCTAATCCGTCAGCCTACAAGATGATTATCGAGCAGATTGCCGAGGCTGACGGCACGAAGAAGTACGCCGAAGTTACGTTGAAGGAACACCCCATGTTAAACGGAGCTTATTGGTTCAGCGGTTTTCAAGACCTTATATTTGAAACAGATGTTTCGTTTGTTCCACCTGCGGAACAGCCGTTGGTAGATAACCCCAATAAAATCTATACATCTGAAGTCAATACTCCTTTCTATTTCCCGACGCTTGGCATTAATACCGTAGGCACCGGTCCAATCCTCGGCATCAGTACGGCGGCAAAGGCTCTTTCTCAGGGTCAGTTTGGCCAATTCCCCCTATATGCCTTCTCCACGGACGGTGTTTGGGCATTGGAGGTCTCCTCCACAGGCACATACTCTGCCAAACAGCCCATCACGCGCGATGTCTGCATCAATCCCGATAGCATCACGCAGATTGATAGTGCCGTTCTTTTTGCCACCGACCGGGGCATAATGCTCATCAGCGGTTCGGAAACCGTCTGCCTGTCCGATAGCATCAACAGCCGTGACCTTTTCTCTTTGTCCGATTTGTCCGCCGCTGATAAGCTCGTCGGTGTGTTCAATCATTTTGCCAAAGAACAGGAGCGCATAACGCTCGAAAATGTTTCACTACTCCCGTTCCGTGAGTTCCTTGCCGGGTGTCGCATGATTTACGACTATACAGGGCAACGTATATTTGTATACAATCCGTCCGTCACTTATGCTTATGTCTATTCATTGAAATCAAAGTTGTGGGGCATGACACACAGCAACATTGCCGATAACGTCAATTCATACCCTGACGCATTGGCAATGCTGAACGATAATGCGCTGGCCAATTTCTCGCTATCTGACGCTACCGGCATAACGGCTCTTGTCGTTACGCGCCCTTTCAAACTCGGTTATCCTGATGTGTTGAAAACAATAGATACCGTCATCCAGCGCGGATATTTTCAGGCTGGGCACGTGGCGCAAATCCTCTACGGCTCGCGCGACCTGTTCAACTGGCACATCGTCTGGAGCAGCACGGACAAGTATCTGCGTGGCTTCCGTGGTTCGCCGTACAAATACTTCCGCCTTGCGCTCATCTGCCAGCTTGACAAGGCGGAGTGCATCGACGGCTGCACGGTTCAGTTCACGCCGCGCCTTACCAATAAGCCAAGATAAGATATTGGTTGTTAGTTAGTTTTAAGGTTTAAGATTGTATGATGGAAAAGAGCCGGGATGCGTGATGCACCTCGGCTCTTGCTTTCAAAACGGTTTCAGTTTCCGCCTTACCTTGCCTGTCCTCGAAACCAGCGATGACTTTATCTTGTTACGCAAGGTGGTAAACTTACGTTGCCAGTTTGCTTCGCTCTCCGGGTTGGTGATGCTCATCCAGTCGGCAAGCACCCTGCACACCAGGTATTCATGTATTAGCTGCTCCAGCAACCGCAAGGTGGTCAGCGAAAAGGTTGCAGGCAGCGTCAGCCTGATTTCGTAGGCTTCAGGCTCCTTCAGCACATCGTCCAACGCTTCCTGCCCGTCCGGAATCTCTTCCTTGGTGTAGGGGTAGAGCATCTCCACACATTCCGCATGGACGGTATTCAGCACCCGCGTCACCCGGTTCACATTCCCATCCTGTGCGATGTCAAACACCTGGTGCCGCCTGCACTCGTTGCCCTCCGGAATGATGTCCCCTTCTACATACGAGTAATTGCTCGCATCATAGATTAGCTCTGCACGCTTGAAAGTCAGGACTACTTCCTTATGTTTTGATTCTTTCCCGCAACAGTACGCCATAATCTACCATTCTTAATTCATCATTCTTCATTTAAGCGTATGTCGGGCGTTCAGGTCGGCTTCGCTTGTACAAAGCTCGTTTCACGGTTTCAAGGCTGGCCGTCGAGTGGGTTAGATAATCAGCTGCGTCATTCTTGTTCGTGATGGTGAACCATTCATACAGGGCCATATCCACCAAGTAGGCATGGATGCCGTTTCCCAGACTGTCAGCGGAGGCATTGTTATAGTTTGAGGGCAGTTTGAACGCTAATACCAGTTGCCCGTCATTGTCAATCTCCGTGGGAATACGGTCGTTTGAGGATGTCTTGTCCTCGTCCAAGTATTCACCGAGCAGGCTTTTCAGGCTGCTGAATGCGTTGGAGAGGCTTCGCCTCAACTGGTAGCTGTTTTCGTTGTCCTCCGAGGCTTGCATGTTTGAGCTGGCCTCATAGGTCATGCCTCCGGCTTCTCGTGCCTGACCGGTCAGGTAGGCTTTGTTCATGATGTCATACATCAGTTCTTTCACCTCTTGGGTGACTGTCAGTGTCTTTTTGTTCTCAGCCATAGTCGTAAATTTGAATTCTTCACTCTTAACTTAGTTATATGTGGGTCTCCGTGGCTTTTTCTTAAAAAAAGCCTTGCGCATGATGTCCTCTAAGTTCGTGGCCGCTCCTGTCGCATAGTCGGTTGCCTCATTTTTATTAGTAAACGTGTACCATTTAGCGGTGATGTTCATCACAAAGAAGCTGAACAGGCTGCGCTCCATGCTTTCCAACAGGCTATCGTCAAACGATGCCGATAATTCCAAGGTCAGCATATAGGTGCCGTCCATTTCCGTTTCACTTTCAAGAAACTTTTTCAGGCTTCCAGCAATGGCATTCTTGCTCTCGTTCCAAAAACGTTCCAGCATCGCCTTGTCTTCATCTGTGGTGAAGATGCGCTCGTAAGCCGTTACGTCATCCATTTTGGCACCGGTGTACGAAGTGGTCTGTGCTACTTCCTCATACACCATGTCTTTGTTCACGCGCAATGTGTATAGTTCCATATTCTCAGGTTTTTGTACAAATGTATAGGAGATTTTTGCTCCCTATAGTTTATCTTCTTACAAGCGTGGGCCGGACAGTTCGTTTCGATATACCTTCCTCACCACTCCCAAATCTTCCACCCCACGCTCAAACCGACAACCGGTTCAAATTGCTTTGTAGAAGGGTTCCATCCCACCGACACCCCGGTGCTGAGCACCCACCGCTTCGGTTTCGTCTCCTTGGGCTTCAGGTAGTATCTCTTCGGAAACAGACGGATGCTATCCAGCCGGGTACAGAAGCCCGACACCCAAGCCTCGTAGTCGTCTCCCCGGTAATGCTTCTGCGTGATGGGCACCGACACAAACACGCTGTCGCACACCCTCACCGTGTCCACTATTGGAAGGCGCACCGTTTCATAGCGCAACACCACGCTGTCGCGGGGAATTGTCACACGGTGAGTTATCGTATCGTAAACGGGGATGGTGTCCCACACCGTCTCGTGTCGCTCCGGCATGCTCCCGAACCGTTGCCAGACGAGTGCACCCAGCAACGTGGCGCAAATTATCCAAGGCAATGTTTTCATAACGTTTCATTCGTTTTAACCCAAATCATTAGACTTAAAGCGGTCTAATGACCGATTGGGATTTAAGTCAATTGTAAATAAGAGCATATCCCCTTCACATGCAGATCCACGATGGAAGCCTTTCCAGCCGCCGACAGCAGCAGGTCTACGTCCTCGCGGTTATCTTGGAAGAGATTCTCTGTCAGCACAGCCGGGCAGCGTGTGTGTTTCAATATATAAAGGTGTCCCTCTTTATCGGGGTCTCCGTCAGTAGTGTCCTCACGCGTCTTGAAGCCCAAAGAGCGGGCTGCGTCGTAGAGACACGTGGCAAGCTTGTCCGCCTTCGTCAGCCCCGGAGAAGTCCAGCACTCCCAGCCTCGAGCCTGCTTCCATTCGTCGCCCATGCCAGCCGCGTTCACGTGGATGGAGACGAGGATTGCCTCTGATGCCTTATATTCGTTCACGCGGCGAACGCGCTCTGAGAGAGGCACGTCCAGCTCTTCCCTCACAATGCGCTCGGACTCGATGCCGCGCTTGCGCAGTTCCGTCTCCAGCCGCTCTGCAATCTCGCGGGCATAGGCATACTCCCTCAGCTGCCCGTCGGGCGACCGCTTGCCCGGGGTGTTCGCCCCGTGGCCGTTGTCTATCAATACTATCATAGGTCTTTAGAATTTTTTATGGGGGGGGGGGGAGGAGACAAGTTCAGTGGACCAGTTAACAAGGGTCTCCTTGCCAACTAATTCCTCATCCCCTCGTTAACTAAAAAATCAGTAATCGCTCGGCGGTCTCCTGTCCTTGCAGCCGCGTACCTCGCACTTCTTGAATTTCAGGGCTTGGTTCTCCAGCTCCAGCTGTTGGTTGCGAGACATCAGTTCGCGGATGCTGCCACGGTCGTCATTCTTCTCGGCATAGAGCTGGTCGATTTTCGCGTTCAGCTCCTTGTTGGTAGCTTTTTCCTCCTCATAGTTCTTACGCCACTCGGCAGCGTAGCTGGTGATATTGTCCGCTTCGGCGGCGCGGGCTGTAGCCTCTTCCTTGCGCCGCTTTTGGTCGTGGTAGAGCAGCGCGCCCAGCAGCGGTAGAATGATACTCGATACCATCCCGCCCACGATGCTTACCCATTCGTTTAAATGTTCCATATTTTTTTAATTGATAATTGATAACTACGACGTCGCATGTATAATCCACGGAACGTACCTCTGTCAATCCTATTTATCCTCCTATTCCCTCCACTGACAGTGCCAGCACCCTCTTTGCCATGCCGGCTGACCACTCGCGCCACGCCTGCATCCGTTCATATTCCTCCAGGTCCTCGCCACCGTTCTCACGGTTGAGCATGATGGCTATCTGGTCATCGTTCGAGTAGCGCATTCGGATGAAGTATCGCTTGTACTCGTCATATCCATACTCCGGATGGTATGCCATCACGATGTCTCCCCCGGAGCATACCAGCAGCCCCTCACGCACCGTCAGGTCCGTCAGGTCGATGTCGTGTTCAGTGAAGGCGGAAGCATCCCCCTCCACGTCAAACCCGATGAAGCCGGGTCCCTTCAGGTATTTCCCGACCTCTGCATAAAGATGATTCTTTTTCGTATACATACTCATAATGTTTGTTGTAGAGTGAAGCCACATTTTTCCTTGTTCAACAGGATGTCGCCCCAGTCTCCCCAAGTATAACAACTAGCTCCAACTGGGACAATTAATCGGTTTTCCCCAGTGCTGTAAGTATTCCGCCCTGTATAGCTTGTGTCATTGACTCCAAAGCAAGCGCCATACCGATCTACATAGTATCCACCCACAGTCTGATCATATGAGGTACGACTAAGTCGGGGGGCAGTTTGGGGTTTGCATATAATAGTTTTTAAGTTGACGCACCCCTTGAAAGCGTTATTTAAGTAGGTGACCGATTCCGGAATAGTGATACTTTCCAATGCAGAGCAGCCGGCAAATGTATCTTTTAACGAAGTGATGTCTTCCGGTAGAGTCACTTTACGTAGCTTCTTACAATCAGCGAATTCTCCTCCTAATGATTTAATACCAGTCTGGACAGAGAACTCTTCGATGTCTGTACCTGTATAATAAGGAAGTTCATAAGGTCTGATAGCTGCTGGCGGAATGGACAGATGTGTTATCCCGATAGAGTAATTGAATGCTCTTCTTATCTGCGTTACGGTTTCCGGTATAGGGAACGTCCCATTCTTCATCCGTACATTAGAGAAGAAATAGTCCGGGATACGGTCAGTAATTTCTGGATAGTGATAGTTATCTATATCAATAGTACACCCATCAAATATCTTCAATCCGACGCCTTGTTGGGGTGGCAGGCTTTTCCATGTTACTTCTGTAACCCCTGTATTCATAAACGCGCCCCCATCAATACGGTTTATTGATTCCGGAAAGGTAACACTGGTTATTCTTTTACAGTCTTTGAAAGCATGTTCGCCTATTTTTTTCAGTCCTTCCGGGAAGGTCACGTTGGTCAGTCTTGTGCATCCTTTGAAAGCGCTACTACCTATTTCTGTTAATCCTTCCGGGAAAATCACGCTGGTCAATGAGGTTAGTTCGTAGCACATCAGGTACGGAATCTTCTTTACCCCATTTCCTATAATCAATTCTTTCAAGGATTTGCAGTCTTCGAATATTTGTTTAGAAGCCTCTATATTCGCAGTTAGATGGAAGGACTCAAGCTTAGAATTAGAGAAACAGTATTGCCCTAGCTTTATAGCCGTCAGAGGGAGGGTTATCTTCTTGAGTTTACTGCCGGAAAAAGCATAATCTTTAATTTCTGTGACAGATGAAGGAACTTCTATTGATTCAATTCCGCTATGCCTAAAAGCTTCATAGCCAATAGTAGTTACTCCTGTAGGTAATACTACTCGAGTCAGATTTGAGCAGCCATAAAAAAGTCGGTCCTTGATCTCAGTGATCCCCTCCGGTATGGTAATACTTTCAATGGCGCTACCCCAAAAGGCACTATCTCCGAGAATGCGTAATCCTTTGGGTAGTATCACTTCTCCGCTTATATCTCGTGTTAATCTAAAGGCCTCATCGAGAATCTCTTCCACACTGTCAGGAATAATGAGTCTGCCTTCTCCACCGAATCCCGAGAATGCGTTCTTCCCGATTCTTCTCAAATTGTGAAAATATTGCAATGGCTCTATAGATTCTATAGGTTTTGAAGATGAGCTGTTTTTGCAAAATCCTTCAGGAAACTCTATTATTTTATCCGCCTCCTCTTGTGTGAGCTTGTCTCTGGAGGCTGAGAATCCGGCTTTATATACGCCGTACATAAACCTTGGATTGGAGACGGAGGTCATCACGATATCTTCTCCGAGAACTGTAACACTAAAGGTATCACTGACAATGGTTTTTCCGCCCATATCCTGTGATAGTTCCAGCTTGAGTGAGTACTCTCCCGGTGTTGCATCCAGCACCTTGACCTTGCAACTGGTTGGTGTTGGGTCTACTATTTGCAACCGTGTGTCTGCCCCCTCGCCGGACAATGTCCACTTGGGGGTCAGCTGTGTTTCATAGTCAGTTGGGGACAGATTAGCGGTAAAGACATTTTCTTTTCCACTCTTCAATAGAGCTCTTCCGTCAATTTCTGCCGTTTCTAGACCTTTAAATCCGGTTGTGTATACCGTAAACACTTTTGTGATGCTCAGTTCTCCGACAGGCTTGAATAGAACTTGGATATTTGTACTAGATCTTCCACCAATAAATTTTCTGGCTGTAGCAAGTCCATCTCTCGTGATGTCTAAAAAGGAATAAGAATACATCACCTTAAACTCCACTTCCCCCTCCATCTTCCCTTTCATGCCGAACGCCACGACACGGTATTGTTCAGACTCTCCGGCTTTAAGTTCCGTGCGGCCAACGATGAAGAGGCTCTCCGGGGCGGAGAGGGAAAACACCGCGCCCGGCTCGAAGCAGTCGTTGCCAAGCAGGGCGGACAGCTGCGACACCTGCTCCTGCGTGATGGCCCGCAGGGCGGCACGTCCGCGCACGTCAAACGTGGTAGCCGTCCGTTTCAGCGACAGGAAATCTATCAGTTCCTGGGCATCCACGTCGTGCCAGTTCACCCCGTGCAGCGTCAGACTGCATGAGGCATCCTCCGTTGCCTTGTTCTTGCGCCAGTCGCGCCAGCGTGCGAAGTCACCTGTCAGCCCGGGACAGCCCTTCACGTCGATGTACGACACGCCGCTCATCTCCACCTCCAGCGTTGCCAGCATGGGCTGCCTCGTCAGCTCCAGCCGGGTGACACC
>ENA-OPTB01000987-OPTB01000987.1-human-gut-metagenome-genome-assembly--contig:-NODE-987-length-24298-cov-2.882729_pt1 | contig 24298 bp, 25 predicted proteins | sample MGYA00241810_ERZ501911 | MGnify/ENA primary metagenome ERZ501911 (study PRJEB25962, sample SAMEA2042304) | human gut metagenome | biome: human gut; feature: human-associated habitat; material: faeces... | reverse complement strand
CTCATTCACAAGCAAGTTAATATTTAATTTTGTCTAAATTTTGGGGTTCACTTCATTTTGGGGGTCACATCATTTTTGTCATCAGCCTTTATTTTATATCTCTGCAAATTCAAATACAACAGTTGAAAAATCTTTCATTTCATAATTCACTCTGATACCGTGATACATCAAAAAATCACCGCTGTAAACTTTACCTGTAAGCATATTTCTGTATCGCTTATTCACATCAAGTCCCTGCAATTTAACTTTCTCACTCTTTGTTTGTGCAACCGCAAGCACTTTGCAAGCCATAACAAATATATGCTTTTTATCCTTTGAAATCACTTCCCAACTGCAATAATTCGTTTCATACGGATTTATCAATCTGTACAAGTCACCGTCACACATAAGGTCTTGTATTCTCTTTTCAAATTCAATCTGTGCTTTGATTTCTTCAAATTCTTCATCAGACATCTTTGTAACGTCAAGCTCATATCCGAATGTTCCGCAATATGCAACATCTGCCCTTGTTTTTAATGATGTGACACGTCCGCATTGATGGTTTGGCGATGCGGTTACATGAGAAGATATGCTGTAAACAGGATAACACATTGAAGTCGAATACTGCATTTTCAGTCTTGCTATTGCGTCCGAATTGTCACTCGTCCATATTTGCGGCATATATGCAAGCACTCCCGCGTCAAATCTACCGCCGCCGGCACTGCAGCCCTCAAATAAAATATTAGGGAATTTTTCGGTTATTGCGGACATTATTTTATAGTAACCGAGCGTGTATTCGTGGTTATATCCCAATCTCGGCATATCTGTAAGCTGTCTGTTCATATCCCACTTCACATACTCAATATTTGCATTTGCAAGTATATCGCTCACCGCATTTATAACATATTCGCAAACCTCATCTCTGCTCAAATCAAGCACCATTTGATTTCTTGACTGAACTCCTTCTCTTTCGTCAATATGAATTGCCCAATCGGGATGTTCTCTGTACAAATCCGAATCCGGACTTATCATTTCAGGTTCAAACCACAATCCGAATTTCATACCGATTTTATTTATTTTTTCCGCCAATCCGTCTATACCCGACGGTAATTTATCATAATTAACTTTCCAATCGCCCAGACTGCATGTATCGTTGTTCCTCTTTCCAAACCAACCGTCATCAAGTACGAACAGCTCAATACCCGCCTGATGAGCCTTTTCAGCCATTTGAAGTAACTTTTCTTCGGTAAAATCAAAGTATGTACCCTCCCAATTATTTATAAGGATAGGACGTTTTTTGTTTACCCATTTACTTCTCATTAAATTGTTTCTGAAAACGTCGTGATACTCTCTTGTCATAGCACCGATACCGCTGTCGGAATAACAAATTACAGACTGTGGTGTACAAAAGCTTTCGTTCGGTCCTAAAATCCATTCAAACTGATGCGGATTAATTCCCTGTTGTACTCTTAAATTACCGAATTGGTCTATTTTTGCAACCGTGGAATGATTACCGCTGTATACAAGTAAAAATCCGTAAACTTCGCCGTGTGTTTCATCCGCGCCGACTGAAGTAATCATTGAAAACGGATTTAACTGATGTCCGCTTCCGCCTCTTGCATTTTCAACTTCAGCTTTCATTCCCATTTCAAGCTTTGTTCTGTGCATTGCTCTCTCACGTCCCCACGAACCTGCAAAATGTATCATTTCATAGTTGTCCATAGGTAAATCAATACTTGCCGAATACGCACTCAAAAGCTTAATATCACTGTCTGATTTATTTATAATTACAGTATGTCTGGCGATTATATTGTACTCGTCAAATACCGTATAATATAAATGCACTTCCAAGTCGATAATTTCATCATATAATACAACTTCAAGCGTATCAGCTTTTTTATTCTTATTGAAAAGACAAGGCATACCGTCGGTTTGAACGGCACACTCATTATGAATTATATATTCTTTCACCACAAGTCTTGAAACAGCATTTCCGAATTTATTTACAACCTGATATGCCGGATTTCTCAAGTCAGAATAGCCGTAAGACGGATATTCCTGCGGATAATTGTCAAGACAAAATCTGTTTGAAACAAACCCCCACTTTTCTTCCCATTCTTCTTTCATTTGCGAATAATCAATATCCGCTATCTTTTTTCCGAAATGAAAATTCAAAAGGTCTCCGTCCTCGTTTTCAAACATTATATAACTTATATCTCTGCCGATAAGGTGCGTTGTTTTTCCGTTTCTGACAATCATTTTTATATCCTCCTGTGTTTTTTGTGATATTATAATATCACTTTATTTTCGAAAACAGAATATCAAAGTGTTGACAGTATGTGTCTAAATGTGATATTCTACAAACAGGAGTTGAGTAAAATGAATTGTTTTATAAATACATATTACGCATATACAAAGTTTATTCCTACCGATATTTATCCCGTACAATACGGCGAAGAGCAATGCAATAGAAATCATTCGTTCGGACCATGTGTACGAAGTAACTATCTGTTGCATTATGTTTACAGCGGTAAAGGTATTTTTCAAACAGAAAATAACACATATCATCTTCATAAAGGGCAGATGTTCCTTATATCGCCAAATCAGCTTACATATTATAAAGCCGATGACAGCGACCCTTGGTTGTATCGATGGATTGAATTTAACGGAAGTATGTCGCAGTCAATTTTAAAGTCTGTCAGTCTTAATGAAAGCACACCGATTTATACCGATGATGAAAATAATTCGATCGGCAATGCACTCTGTAATATTATTTCGTCCGGAGAAATGTGTTTTGAATTGCTCATGCAAAAATTTTGGAATTTCATTTACTGCCTTACAGACGGCGAACAAATTAATACCGTCAGCAATGCCGAAGAATATATTCAAAAAGCAGAAACGTTTATAAAAACAAATGTTCATAAAAAAATATCCGTTTCGGACGTTGCAAAATATGTCGGAATTGACAGAAGTTATTTAACAAGACTTTTCAATGAATATAAAAAAACAAGTCCGCAAAACTATATTATTTCACTTAAAATGAATACCGCGGCATTGTATTTAAAAAACACAAACGCGTCCGTGACCGAAACTGCCCAAAGCGTGGGCTACTATGATACTCATATCTTTAACAAAACTTTCAAAAAACAATTCGGTGTTCCCCCTACCACCTGGCGTCAAAAACAAATTTGGGAACAATCTATTATTGGGAAATAAAAAAATCGGAATGGAGCGTAGTCCGCTTTGAACCATTTGTGCCACAGGCACTTTCTCGCAAAAAGGTGGCAGCAACTGTGAGCCGTTGTGAGTGCGTTTACAAGCGAACAGGTGAACCGAGCGGGCGTTTTTGCGACTAATGAGGAATGACGCAGTGTTATGACTGATTTTTCTGCATAGAAAAATCGGAATGGAGCGTAGTCCATTCCGACGTGGTACGCCATATTTATTAATATCCGAATTTTTGCAACTATATATGTACAAAAATATTGCATATCAAATATTTACTATACAACAACAATAATACTTACAAAAATAACCCATTGGAATATCTCCGATGGGTTATTTCTATAAATCTATCATATTCCCAGTATCGGTTTTATATTGCGTCTGTAATGCCCTTTTCACATATCCTCCAATGCTTTCATTATTTGCTTTGGCAGCAGCCTCAATAAATGGTTTCATTTCTTTTTTTACTGTTATTTCAATTCGTGCATAATTGTTTTTAACGTATTTATGAACAGCCGCTTGTTGTGCTTTAGACACTGCCATTATCCTGCCGCCTCCTGTTCCTCTGTTATTCCTTTTTCCCAAAGTTCTGTACATTCGAGGTCAAGATAATCATTCCACGATATACCATAACCACCGGTATCTACTTTAACATTTTTGAATATTCTGTTATTTTTCAAATCTTGAAATGCCCCTATTTTATTCATAATAGGTTTAACATCATATAATTTCACTATACCATTTTCAAAAATCGCTCTTAGTACAAAATCATTTAGCGGTTCAATACTTTTTATTTTTTCAAACATATAAAACCCTCCTTTTCAAAACTGCCATGCCACTTATTCAAGTGGCGGCAGTTCTACAAAGTTTTGTGTTTCCCAAATTTGCATTAATTCTTTTTCATGAATTTCAACCCATTCGGCAAGCATTTTAGCTGCTCTGTTAGGTAAATCACCTGCTATCATTTTTCGTGTTTGAATATCCATTATTCCCATATACTCACCATATAATGCGTGAATATGAGGCGGATTGTGTTCGCTCTGCATAAAATACATTTTAATAACTAATCCATAAAATCTTGATATGACAGGCATTTTCATCAACTCCTTTACTTTATAAATATTATAGCACATTTATATATTCCCGTAAATATATAAATTGTACAATATATTCCCGTAAATATTGTTTATATTGTATATTGCAATCGTTAAATAATAACTATATAATATTTGTAATTTAGTATTTATGAAAGGATTGTTTATAAATGAGTTTTAGTTTCAAACAATTAGAAATAGACTTAGCTAAATATAAAGTATATGATGCTTTGCCTTATGTCAATAGCCTTCAAGAAATATTAGAATACAAAACAATATCTTATGAATTAGCAAACTATGTATATAATCATAGATTGACAGCATTAAAAGAAAAAGAACAAGAATATATCAAAGCATTAAATGAATTTAAAAAATTAACAGTAGATACATCAATTTATACGTGTACTAATTTTAATATAACTAACTTGCAAGTAGATGATATACTGTTTTTAAAAAAGACAACATTTGAATTTTTTCATTATGCTCGAATTTGTATTGATTTTTTATATTCAATAATTAACAAAGCATTATTAGGTGATAATGCTCTTTCATTAAACAATAAACACTTTATATCTAATGTTGTAAAACAAATATCAGCAGATTCTAATTTCGACATACTTTCCTTAAAATTAAAAAAAATAAAAAATTGTTCTATTATCAACTATGTCAAAGCTTTTGATAACTATTCGAAGCATATACAAACAATTCATATTCCAATTAGCGACAGCATACTTTTTGGAGATAAACATATTTTTAGTATTAGGGAATTTTCACTTAAAGGACAATCATACCCACAAAAAAACGCTATATCTATAATAAATGCCGCAAATAAATTGATAAATTGTTTAGTTTTCAATATTCTGAAAACGGTTCAACTATTATTACCACATTGCCAAAATACCAATACTCGATTTAACAGATTAATTTATAAAGGAATAATGAACACTTATACCGATATTAGTTATACATCTTTTTTTATTGAAACAGAACAAGATGTATCTGAACTTCCTAATGAAATAAAAATTTTACCTTTAAGAATTAGTAATAACGGAAAAGTCAATTATAGTATTTTTACCTATGATAAAATTTTTATAAAATCAAAAAATGATGATATATCATCCGAAGCCGGAATTATCGGATATGCACAACTAAAAAAGTTGCCAACTAACAATGAACTTTACTCTACATTTACCGTTTATCCATGTGATATTGATGAATATAATGACTATATATTATCTTGTGTTAAAAGACAATTGCCCTACCAACCTCCGCTGATAAATCCTTGTTCAATGATTGGTAGCATAATTATAATACATGAACCCCTTCCCAGTCAAGATACTATTATATAATATAAAAGCAACGAGCATATATATTTTGCTCGTTGCTTTTACCGTATTAAATTTTAATTTTTATCAATCCGGCAACAAATTTAACTGCACGATATACAACAACGCATACCCACAATTTTGTATTATTCAAATTCAAATGTGCCTCGTCTGTTCCCGATACAATACCGTTATCCATGCACCACTGAACAGGTTTATGTGCCCATTCCGGCATATTGTTATCAATACAATCATAAATCATCTCTGATTTATCTGCCTTTTTCTTGTCCAACTCTTTTATTTTTTCGATAAGTTCCTCATATTGTGACATTGTCAGTCCCTCCTCATTTTGCAAAATTGCTTTTACTTTTTCTTTAAATGCAATCCAACCGGCATTATTTCCGGTCGCCCACTGTGCCGGACACTGTTTGTCCCATACGTCATAATGACGTAAAACAAACGTATCAACCGTATCTGCCGTAATGCCTATGTATTTGCATAATTCTGCACACAAATATGCGGTATTGTTGATTGTTTTTTCAGATACAATAGAATTACCGCTGCAACACATTTCAATGGATATACTGTTTATGTTGCGGCATTCAGTATGTTTATATACCTTTGTACCGCCTACTGCCCAAGCGACATTATTCAATGCAACTGATTGATAGCAACTATCATCATCAGTAAACAAATGTGCCGATGCACCTCGTGAACCATTATGAAAATATGTTGCATTTGCTTTGGCGGTGTCCTTTGCATTTCCTGTGTAATGAATTACAATGAATTTCACTACACGGCTACTGTATGTGTAATAGTTTGCCGATGATGACTGTATTGACGTATCAATGTCAATACCCTTGAACTGTTTGATTGGGAAACCATCATTTATTGTCCTCATTCTTATCCCCCTCATCTGTCATATCATCAAGCTTTTTACTTGCCACTTCCAAGCCTTTTGTTAAAAACTTCGGAACATCTACGCCTATTTCTATCAGATTTTCAATTATTGAACGTATTTCATTGATTATAAATGTAGCCAATACAAACCAACCGATAAATGCCGATATTCCTAAATCAATGCCAATAATATTACCTATATCCTTGAAGGTGTACGATATGAAAAAGGCAATGAATATTACAATCCAATAACCTAATTTCTTTACAACACCTTTTGCACCCTTGTTGCTATTCTCGGAATTTCCATACTTAGCCTTTGCGATGCCGGTAAAAAAATCAACCACATTCAATGCCATAAATGCCGCAAATATGTACCAGTATACACCTAATGCAGATGTTAAAAATGTCAAAACACCCGCCCACAACAAATTAATTTTTACAAAAATCTTATCCATAAATTAACCCTCCATAATCTCTTGTTTTTCTTGCTCTGAAATAAAACACGCTTTCACAAATGTATTTAACTGCTCCTTTGTGTATAGTCCCTTTTTGTAATAAATTTTAATCAGATATTTGTTCATTTGTAATTGCAACCTCCATTTCCGCAATTTTCAGTAACAACATCGCATTAATCGCGTCCTGCGATTGCGTGTTTTTCATTTCATTGTAGGCGGTTTCGCCCATTTCGATTGCCTGTTCCAGTTCGCCGTTTTGCAACTGTTCCTGTGTAAATTGCATTCCGTCTAACCATTCGTAACCTGTATTATCAACCGTCGTCACCGTTGCAGTCGGATAACGTTGTAACAGTTCATCACGTTCGGTATCTGTTACTGCTGTCAACGTTTCAGTTGTTTCTGCCGTTGTTCCGTCCGGATAGTCAATTTTATTTGTTACAGTCAGTTCATATTTAACCAACTGCAACAAATCGCCATAAAATCTATATTTCATCATCAGCACCCCCATTAATATTTATTGTTTGCAAATGTGTTGGTTGACGCACCGTTATTGGTGTAGTTTTTGCCACTGATAATGTTACCTATTACCAAACAATTTGCCGACGACGAACCCATTAATATTGTGTATTGGCTACTGCTATATGACGATACGTTACCGCTATCGTCAGTGCGTAGGGCGGTATTGCCCGAAACATTTACCATTTTACCGTTTACAGATATTCCTGTATTGTTGTCACGTGCATTATTACCCGAAACAGTTGAACAATTACCGTTTGCGGTGATACCGACACCACAACCGTAAACGATATTATCGTTTATCATTGTATAGGCGGCGTCTGATTTAATTCCGTTATCTGTTGCTGTACGAACAATACAATCGCAAATTTTATTTAACGTTGAAGACGACGCTAACACAATACCGTTTGTGGCTGTATCAATTACAATCCTGCTGAATATTGACGAATGATTTGATTCTCTGTCCCATACGCATTGTCTGACGTTTATAAACGAAATATCGCTAAAACGTGTATAGTTGCTGTTATACCATTCAATACCATTACCTTTGCTGTTTTGGATTTTGACACGTTCTATAACAGTGTGATTTGTGGTATATAGTTGAATTGCCGTACCATCACCCGACGTATTATTTGTGTAATCTATGTCAATGTCAAAAATATTAACTCCTATAGCACTTCTGACTTTTATCATATATAAAGCAGACGTTGATGTTGTGGCTGAAAAAATTACGTTACGACCTAACCCTTGCAATGTCACATTTTTTTTGTTATAGATTGTGATTGTTCCGCTGATGTTATATGTACCCTCTAACAATACAATTTTGCCGCCAGTTGACGGCAATGCGTCTATAGCCTGTTGTATAACAGTTTGGTCGTTCGTGCCATTACAGTAATAATCAGCCATAAGCATATGTTTTGATGTACTACTTGATACTGTAATCGTTGTCGGCGGTGCTACCCTGTCACTCCACATATCGCTCAGCGTTGTTGTGACTTCATCAATACCTACATAGCCATTAGATACAAAATTGGCGTCTAATTTATTATCCCAATCAGATATTTCATTATCTGAAACAAATCTGTGGGTGCTGTCCTGTACAATCATACTCGCAGGGTGCGTTGACGGGTGCGTATAATTGTTTGCACCCGTTGCAATACCGTTTAATTTTGTTTTGTCCGACGCTGACATGAAACCACTTGCGGACGTTGTAGCGGTTGTTGGTTTATTCGATAGGTCAGTATATGAACCTGTAAACGCTACCGTTTTTAAATCAGCAAAAAATTTCTTTACTTTACCAAACAATGTGCTGATTGTTTCCCCTGATACGATATTACTGCGGTTTGCAGCCGTTTCAAATGTTGGTTTGTCCAAATCATTGATAATTTCTTCGACATTATCAACATTATGGTTGACTACCGCCGGAATATCTGCCGGGTCTGTATATTCAATTTTTTTAAATCCTTTTTCCGTTATTATTGCCATACTCAATCACCTCATTGTACGATTTCGGTATTGCCATCGTCACCTTTTTGGATTAATCTGTAATATTCAAAATCGCCGCAATCCGAACTTGATGAAATTTCAGCCGAAAAAATATAATTATCTGGTGGTTGTGGTCCTCTGCCTGACACTGTTGTGCCACATATCAATGATACATTGTCACTGTCATAGTCATAACATATATACATATAGCATTTATCGTATGATTGTGTCGGATATGTCGCAGTACCCGATACTTCTTTTTTTGCAATATAATTCACTTTAGGTTTTACCACGATATTATAACCGCTTGAACCTTGGCTGATAGTGTATTCCAAATCGATTTTCTTTGTTGAATTTAATTTTTGAATTGCCTTTTCCAATCCATCAAATTTGGTTTGAACATCATTATTTAGTTTTGCCAATGTTACCGCACTATCTTTAATTTTTACACCCGTAACTGAACTGTTAGCAAGCTTTTCTGTAGTAACACAACCGTCCGGGTGGTCTAAAACAGTCGCATTTTTATGTTCCATAAAATCATCATACGATACTTCCGCCGTTAATGTAATGTTCGCCTCTACTTTTGCAGCATTTGAAACAATAAAAGACATTTGGATATTTCGCACAACATATGTACTTCCGTCAAATGCCGGCATAGCACTCGCACCGTCACCAAAATTAATATATGCGTACAGTATTTCTCCCTCGTCCGGGTCTTTGGCTATAATGCCAAGTTCACGCATATAAAATGCGGTATCACCATTTTTTATTTTCACACGCACTGAAACAGTTCCGTCCTTTTCAACCACTGCTTTCGTCAAATCTACTGTGGCTGATGATGCGGTTGTTCCTGTTTGATGTGACGGTATTTCGTGAACCATTTCTGTTAAATCTGCTACATCTTGTTCTTCCTGTATAAACCCGTCACCGATTACCGCTCTTACAAAATACATTGTTGCTCCTGCTTGTACCTTTGCTAAAAGTTGCAAACCTTTCGCAGTCAATTTTACAGTATCTACTGTCGGTATATTAGCCATTTTAATTAATCCTCCCCTATAAATAACCCTACAAATGTTTTTGATTTTATCTGTTCATATGTAAGATTTTTAACATCGTCATATGTATTGTATCTTTGTGCCGGATATTTTCGTCCTTGCTCAACATCTGAAATATATATGCCGATATTAGCCGTTGAATATGCAGTATCATTTTTAAATGTAGTATCAATTTTGACAGTAATATCATCGCAAATATATGTAACAACACCTGCACTGTGTAAATTAGATGTAGGTAAATCTTTTGAGATATTTATTACTTCCAACTTTGAACGTGCATTTTTTATCTTCCGCAGCATTGAAAAAAAATAGTTAAAATCATTCATTTCGGATTTACTCGAACTGCTATCCATATTGATTTTAAAACAATACGGATTTCCGCCGTATTCATACCATTCTTGAATATTTCCGTTTTTAAATGCGGCGGCAATTAATTTATCAACAGCCGATGTTGTTCCCGTTCGACTGTTATATATATCGCTTACCGCAATTAATTCACGTTTTTGTTCAATGCTCATACCGTTTTCATAAAACGGGCAATCAATTTCCGCCGCCATTGAATTTAATAACATATCACTTGCCGAATTAATATCCGCCCAAAATACAACAGATTGCAGAGTATCATATAAATATCTTGTCATTTCACCAAATGCTTTGGATAATGCGATATTTTTCGGTGTTTTCATTGTGTATGGTAGCAAATCACTTATTGTAACATCTCTTACCTTTATCATTTTTTATTCCTCGTCCTGTACGATTTTAACGTTCTTAGCCTTTATGGTAATTGTTCCGTTGCTATAATTTATATAACTGTCATTATCAAATCTAATTGAAAAATCATTATTTTTTTGAATTATAGATACATTTCCAATCTTCTTTGCATATTTTTCAGTTGAAAATGGTTTTTGACTGTTGGAATATATTTTCCCTAAGCAAATTCCGTTATCATTTCCATCTAAAATAACCGCAACAAAATCGCCAATATCCGGCATATTATATTCAAATGCAAGTAGTGGCAACCACGAAGATACTACATCACTTTCTTGCGGAAATGTCACCTTGACCTTTCCGTTTTGTTTATCAATACTTGATATTTTTCCTGTATAATATCCGTTCATGGTTGCCACCTCTTTCATTTAGAATTGTTTTCTTCGTCTGTCCCGTTCATATTCTTCCATCATTGAACAGAACTCTGAAAATGTCATTCGTACTCCTTGCATAACAGTTTCTTTATCGCCGTTGCCGCTAATTTCAATATGTGGTGAAAAAATTATCTGTCTACCGTCATCTGATGAATTATTTCCGCCGCCGTCAGATTTACTTTCACCCATATATGCCTTAACACGTTCAACCGCCTGTGAGAATAAACCGTTTTCACTGTAATTCTCTGCCTCGTCAGCCGTAAGCACACGCTCATCTTTATGCAATTCTGCAATATATCCATCAAACGGAACTCTATCTAAGCCGTTGCGGTGTGAACCGTCAATAAATGCTTTACTTTCCGCCGCCGTATATATTCTTGCACCCTTCGGCACATTAGCAAGTACGTTTTCACCCTCGTACCAATATCGCATACCTCTGTATTCAATAACTTCTCTCGGGTCATTAACCATTTGGTCGTTGACATACGTCAAACCGCCTCGCCAACTGTTTGCACCTCTCGCACTGTGTCCCGGCGGTGTTCCGGTCGTTTTATATTTCGTTACAATCGTTGTAGTTGCCTTTTTACCGTCCAGAGCAGATAACTTTTGAGATACACTGTTTATTGTTGAAGTTGCGTTATCTGTTGCTGATAATGTCGGTTTAACTTGCATTGCACCAAACGTATTCGCCAAATTCTGTACATTTTGAATTGTTGGCGTTGCATTATCATTTGCACCTAACGTTACTTGCCCGGTCTTAGAGTCCACCGTTGCAAGTTTCTGCTGTGCATTATCAAGTACATCAATATTACCGCTTGCATTTACCTGTAACGATACCGCTCCAATAGCACTTAGAGTTTCCGCATCATTCGTTGCCGTATTAATAACCGATAAATCACCGTTCGCATTTACAGAAACATTTACATTACCCTGTGACTGCAAACTTGCAATTTGATTTTCCGCCTCTTGAATGACTTGGAAATTGCCGCTCGCATCTATCGAAATAGATTTGTTTTCCGGTATTAGACTCATGGCGTGTGCCATATCCGTTAGTTTGGCTGCAACACCGTTATTATCCAATCCGTCAAATAGTCCCTGTACGTCACCAATAGACTTCATATTATTTATAACAGCTAATATCGCATCATTTCCTTTGGCTGTTGCCTGTGATACATTTTCAAAACCGTTTTGAATTAATGCAGCACCTTGAACAGCACTTTCAGTAGTATCGCCTATTGCAGTTTTATAGCTTAGAAAATTCTGTGCCATTTCTGCGGCTTTGCCCTCGCCGACAGCCTTTTCAAAGTCGGTATAACCTGCTTTTGCAGCGGCAAATTGAGTTGCTACTTCATCAGTATTTTTACCTGCTCTAACCATCTGCTCGCCGAGTTGTTCAAGCATTTGCACATCTGAACCAGTACCATAAACATTTTTATTCTGCACATCATTTGCAAGTGCCTGTGCAAGATAATCACCTGCTTTTTTTGTGCTTTCATCAAATTCTGTTACATTTTTATTAGCTGTTTCGAGTTTTTTTGTAATATTGTCAATTTCCTGTCCTGTTTTCAAAAAGCCACCACTTAACTGCTCTCGAAAACCTTGTACATTGTCAATCGTCAATTTATCTCCCAAATAATCAAACTCTATTCCTGCCTTACGAGCACTATTGTACAGTTCATTCATTCTGTTAATATATTGTTGTTGTGATGTCTGCCCTTCGGCAAATGCCGTATAATATGTTCCTGCTTCTGCCTGCAAACTCTGATATACCCCTTGCTGTTCTATTAATATTTGCTGTTCACTCATCAATGCCGGAATATTTGAAACATCATTTTTATATTTCGATGCACCTTTAGTTGCTTTGTTGATTAATTTGCTGCTGTCATTTATCAACTCTGTACGACTTAGCTGTTGTGCTATATTAACCGCATTTTCAAGAGATGAAGTATCTGCATTAATAGTCAAATTGTATTCTTTGGATAATAAATCCGCAATTTCCTGTAACCGTGCTTTTGCATTTTCAACATCTTGTGTCGAACTTTCGGGATTGCTTATAACTTCTCTTAGTTGAGGAACTTCCGCCGCTATATCGTTATACTTGACAAGTGCATTAGAGGCTTTTTCTATGCCATCTGCCGCCTCATTCATACCGTTTGCATAATTCATTTTACGCTCATGAATTGCATTAACTGCTGCTGCAAATCCAACGATTGCCGCCGCCGCTAATGTTGCAGGTCCAACGGCTGCCGCAAACGAACCTGCAATACCTCCCGACACAGTACCTCCGGCAGTTGAAATTCCCGTAAGTGAACCGATAACACCGCTCAAGGTTTTTGCAAGTCCAACCTTTGAACTGATTTGAGATAATCCCTTAAACAACGTTATAATATCATTGATACCTCTAATTGTTCCGCTTGCGATTTTAAAACCCACAAACGCTTTGGCAATATTTTTTATTGTTAAAATAATATTATCAGCATTATCAATAACGTAATCTAATACTTTAGATGCCGCAGGTATGATTTTCTCTAATGAATTTATGATAATATTTTGAATATCGGGTATTTTCGCCGTTAAATTCTCAACTGAATTTTTCAGTATTGGAGCGATTGACTCACCTATTGATATTTTCATATCATCATATGCACTGTTTAATGTTGCTAACGAACCTTCAAGCGTATCGGTTTTTATACCGTATAGCTTGTCTAATGCTCCGTCACAATCTTTAAAGGCATTTACAAGTGAGTATACTTCTTTTTGCCCGTCTGCCGTATCTGTGGTAAAACCTTGCATAATTTTAGCAAAACTGTCCAAGTGCGATTTGCCACCTATCATTTGATACATCAAATTTCGATTTTCTTCTGTCATTCCTGATGTTTTATCTGATATTTCTTGGAATACATCAAGAATTGAACGTGCTTTGCCGCTACTGTCATACATTGACACACCAAGTTTTGACATAGCTTCATACGCATCACCACTTTGTTTTTGCATATTAACAAGAATTGCATTTAACGCCGTACCTGCTTCACTGCCCTTTGTACCTCTGTTTGCCAATACACCCAAAACCGCAGCACTTTCCTCAATCGGTGAATTTAGATTTTTTAGTACACCACCAACACCTAAATACGCCTCTTGTAACTGCATAGCAGTTTGATTTGACTTATTGTTTGCTGTTGCCGACACATCAAGATAATGGTTTAAGTCGCCAATACCTAATCCGAGGTTTGCCATACTGTCAGTAACCAAATCGGAAGTAGTCGCAAGGTCAGCACCTGTTGCAGCAGATAGTTTTAATACGGGCATTAAAGCCGTTGTACTATCTTCAACACTCCACCCGGCAAGTGCCATATATTCAAGTGCATTTGCACTTTCTTGTGCCGTTTTCACGGTTGTACGCCCTGCCTCTCGTGCCGCCTTATCCATAGCCTCGTATTCTGCCGTACCACGTTCTACGCCTGCTGTTGCCGCCGCACTGTTTAATGCTGATTGATAATCTTTATATGTATTGACACTATCAACTACTAATTTTGTCGTTACTGTTGCCACTCCTGCGGCTATCGCCATTCCTGCTCTATCTATACCTTTGTTTATGGTATTTAATTGACTTTGGGCGGCGTTGATTGCCGAACCTAACGACTTATCAATTTTACCGCCGATTTTAATCGCCAATTCTAATTCTTTTCCCATAGTAGCCTCCGCAATCGTTGCATCATTATAGGTACTTGTTTATTCCCTCTCTGACATCTTTTCCGTTGACAATAAATGTTCCGTTGAATTTATCAATTTCAAGGAATACCGTTGAACTATCTTCAATCTTTATGTACGTTAATGTCATTGTGATTTTACTGTCCATCTTGTCGGAACGTTTTAATGTTCCTAAATCAACTTCTTTGGTAAAACCACGAATAGTCAATTTCAAGCCGTCATAAGATAGATTGTGTGTCTTTGTATCCGCTTTCTGCTGACAACTACGGATTATTAATGTATTTACCTTGGAAATGCTCATTGTGCTTGCTGCCTCTTTGTCAAATACATTAAACGGTACTTCCATTTCCATATTTTCCGTAGTTAAACCCGGCAGGTCAATATCGCCTCCTGCCAATGCCGCCGTATATGTTTTACTTACGATTTTAGGTAATGTAACTTCATCACCTGCACCTATCAATTTGTTTGGGGCATTATATATATTGAAATCAATAATTTGTGTTGGAATGGTTGTTGTTGACATTACTGCTCACCTCCTAATATTGCGTTTTGCACGGTTTCCGCATCAAATTCAAACGTATTTTCTATAAATTCTGTCGGAATGTTTGTAGCAATTTGCGTTCTGAATTTAAACTGTCCGTTTAGGATAGACTCATTCGAATTATCTGCCTTGTCGTATAACATTTTACCTCCCAAAATATATCCGCCTGCCGTTAATGCAGCAAGTCTGATATTTTCTTCGGTTACTGCGTTTTCAATGTTTTTCGGTGACAATTCTGTATCTATGGTCTGAATTTTTGACATTATAAATTCATTTTCAACAAATGCAAATGCCAAACGTGCCATTATCCAACGGTTTTTAGTGTCGGTAATTTCGGGATATACTGCCGTATTATTACCCCATGTATACCAACCGTTTCGGGCAATTATTGTTACAATACCCTCACCGTTCAATTCGTTTCCATCTTCGCCATCATACAAAACTCTTGTACCGTCTGCGGTGATACAATCGTCAATATCAATATTGATATTAGATGGTGACTTGCAGAAAACGCCTTCATTTTCCGTTGCCTGTTTCATTATAATTGCAGCCAACCACGCAGAATATGATAATACATATCCGTCCTTTTTTATCTTTGGATAAACGGCTATTGTGTTGGCATTTACTGTTCGTGCTTGTTTATCTTTTATAACTGCTGAACGTGTTTTGCTTGTTTGACTGTCCAAATCTATAATGGTAATGCCTTTGAAACAACCGTTGATTTCTTCGGTTTTCTGTTCTAAAACCGCACCAACGGTATCTGTTTCTGTCCAACCCGGTGCAATAAGCACAAACGGAATGACACCATACATTGGATATACCATTTTAATTAACTCTGTACCCGTTCTTACACCTGTTTCAGTATCATATGAACCGATAATATCATTTTCTGTAACCTTTTCGGGAGCGATACTTTTATATGTAGCTGTAACATTACCCTCGATTTTATTCTTGAAAATAATCGAAAGTTTTTCATCTACCCACTCGGTTACATAATCCTCGGAAGAAATTGTATTGCTTGCCGCCGTTAGTTTTAACGTTGATAAAATTACCGCATCGTCAATCAAAATTGAATTATCCTGTACAACAAATTCTTTGTCCGTTACTTCTTTGTTGTGCTCTTCCGGGTCTAAGACATTTACAAACACAACAGGTGCAACTCCTATTTTAAAGAACGATGCAAACATTGATTGACACAATGTGTATTTTGAAAAATCGGTTGAATAACCAATCTTTTTATAACAATCCTCTTTGCTTTCGCAAAGTATAGGCTTATTAACCGCCTCTGACGGATTGTCTAACATATGTATCGGTGCTGTACCGATAACCACTTGTACTTGTGTAGTGGTCGATAGTGATACCGCCGTTTCGCTTTTTTCTGTCGGATATACTCCGTGTAAATATGCCATATTATTTTAACCTCCTATTTCTTTAGTTGCTGTGCCAACTTTGCCGATTGCTGATAGCAGTATGCTACACGACTTCCGGTAACAGCTTTCTTTTTCAGCGTTTCACTCAGCTTTTCTATCGGCACACATAATTCACGCACAAAATCTACATCTATCACTTTCGGAATTTTCCCTGTGAATACCGTTCCCGATTTCATTCCCGGTACTGATACTCCTATATATATTTTTTGTCCGTCTTTTTGTTCAGGCTTGCCCTGACTTTCCGCCACTTTATTTGAATTTTCAACAGCGGAAACTTCTGTTGTTTCTTCTGATACTGTTTCTTGAACGGTCGTTTCAGTATCTGCTTTCTTCGTTCTTGCCATGTTTTAACCTCCTTATTACAAAAACCTTGCAATGTCATGAAATGGCATACGCTCAATATCCCATTGTGTAATCAAATTACCTACAAAATACGGTGCTATTGTATTATCATTAATACCCCATTTTATCGGATATTTCATACGATATTTGTTTTGAATGCCAACATTTGCAGTAAAATAATCTCGTATACGATTGATAACCACCATCAACGTCTGATAACCCGACATATCTTCGCTTTCATCTTTGATTACAATGATTATTTCAACCGTAACTGTTTCGGGTTTACTTGCTCCGTTTATTTCCCCTGCATTTATTTTTACAATGCAGCACGGAACGTTTTTATCAACAATTTCAGTTTCATCACCGTAACCAAGGTCAAGTGGTATATCTTGAAGAAATCCTTTAAATGTATTCGTCTCAAAAATTTTCATATCGGGTATTAATTCTTGAACTATAATTTTTCGTATTTCTTTTTGCAAATCAACTTCCGTCATAATCCTAATATCCTTTCAATTTCCTTGTCTATATTCTCGTATAGCTTGCTTCTTACATCATCTTCGATTGTTCCCCAAGTATTATCGTTACCGTGCATAACCGGAGATGATATAGATGCCATTTTTTCAATCGGCAATCTTGATTGTCCCTCACGAACGAAAATCGTATTCCAAAAAAATGCTTTATTCCCGTATTTGCCGAGGTTTCTTCTACCGTGTTTTGTATTAATCACCGCAGAAATTCTTTTTTTGCCGACATACGTTCTGAAATGTGACATTGATATATTAGAACCCTTATCCTTTAAAATTGCTTGCAAATTAGCCGTTGTAGCCTTTTTGAATTGTAATGAATGTATATCACCCTTGGCGGTATATGTCTGTTTGGTTATTCTTTCATCTTGTTTTTTTGCCTCTCGTGCAGTTTTATTCAATGCGGTTCTCACCGCTTGCGGTGCTTTCTTTTGCATTGCACCCAACTTTTGACGGGCATATTGTAATGCCTCATCAACTTCAACAAGAACTACTACTTCCATTGTCTTTACCTCACGCCTATTTTCCTGATTACGACCATATACATTCCGCATTGTTCGGTCGTTGAAACAATGGTATATCTGATATTATCCAATACTAACATATTGCCGGGCGGAGGTCTTTTGGTATCCTCGGTCGAGATATAAATGACTTTATCGCCCTTGTACAATCCATCATCAATTTTTTGAGATATTCCGTATATTCCTGTTTCTGTTCCGTCAGTCACATTGTCATCAATAACAATATTAACTTCTTGACCGTTTACATTATGTACCTCTGCAAATTCCGAACTATCCAAAAACGCATTGTTAATATCATCTTGCAATATTTCCTTGAAATCCATATTATCAACCATTCAATTTAACTTTTACAGTAGAACTTTCGGCATCTGCACTTTCGATTGCATAACCTATAACATTGTCTTTAGCGGTCTTTGTTGCAACATCATTTTCACTGTCGTAATAGACTTTCTCACCGATTTCTATTGCTGTGTTATCCTTTGGAATATTCCAAGAACCTGTGGTTGCAACAGTTCCTATTTCGCCCGGTTCAATATCATCCGCCGCAACGGCACATATCGCACCAATTATAATCAGTGTGCCGAGTGTTATTTTATCCTCTGTCGGATTTTTATAATTGATATTTTCGCCTTTTTGCACATATGTAGCTTTCATTTTTACTCCTCCTCATATCGTTATTTTTAAAGTTGCTTTGCCGTTTTCATCGGCAGTTACATTGATTGTTTTTATTTTCACCCCATATAACTCACGAACTTTGCTAATTGTATCAACAGTTATTTTCATTTTAAATGTTTGAAGTGGTTCGTCTATAACATCATAATTCAATCCGAAATCACGCATTTGCGGTAGACTTCCCCTCGGGGTGTTTAACCAAAATGCAATATTTTTTTGCAATAATGACACTTCATCAGATGTCATTTTAGTTTTTTCAACAGATAAATCAACAGTGAACATTCAGCACTCCTCCAATGTGACTTCTACTTCTGCTCTCGTAATAATACCGCCGTGTATTACTTCTTTGAACTTTTCAACCATTTTGGTACAAACCCACATATTATATCCGTAAGAACGATTACCTATAACCAATTCACCTGCTACACCTGTATTAACCCAATCTGCCATCTCCGCCAACAAATCTCGCAGATTTGAGTTGAAACGTTGGTCTAAATACATTGTAAATGTGAGTGTACCTGTTTCTGCTCCTTTGAATTGTCGCTTTGCTCTGCTGCCGTCACCGGGATAGAACGTAGCGTACCGCCCCTTGACGGTACGTTCTATGTTGGATGGATACTGTAACCAATCGTCATTGGTTTCAAACTGCAAATATCCCCAATAACCTATCATGATTATTCACTCATATCTATCTCTACACCCGGATTTCTGATTATTGTTTGAGGGTGTTTTACGGTTATACCGAAATCGTGATATACGTCCCATACAAATCCCAATTTACCTGCCTGTTCAGACCTGCGGATTGTAGCCTCTTTTTGACCGTTTAGATAATCAATTTGGATAGTTTCGCCCTTGACACCCATAAACCAAGGTACAGGATTTCCGGCTTTCACCTGTGCATTCAATGTTGTATCTTCAACAACAGTGAAATTCATTCCCAAATACGGATTTACGGCTTGTGTGTTTTCCGGTGTATGTATAGTAGGTGAATATAGAATTGTTCTTAGGTCTGTTCCCATACCCAACGGAACAATAAACAAATCCGGCATAAGCATAAGTTGGTCGCCTGCCTCGTCTTTTTGCATTCCTAACAGATAAATCATTCGTTCGATAGACTCTATCGTTGGCTTTGTACCTTTTTGAAGTGTATTACCTCTTTCGGCACTGAATAATGCTTTACCGTCATAAATCTTCTTATTTTGTGTCAAGATTTGATACACAAGTTTATTTTGAGTATTTGCAGATAGAGCAGCATATCTTTGCGGCATTGTTGTCAATAGTCCAATATCATCATTAATAAACGCCTCACGGGTCATTGTGAATTGACGACCATATGTCTTTAGCTGACGTTCAGGCATTGGAACATCAACCGGTGTATATGCCGGCAATTCGCCGTTTTCTTTGACCTGTTCAAGTTCTCCGCCAAGTGACATTAAATATTCATGATTAGTTGTCTTTTTGAAGTTCGGTAACGAACCCACGCCTACCCATTTATCAAACTGTGTCTTTTGTTTCTGTAATCCTGCAACATATGATTTTTTTACAACATCGTCAAGTATTGACGGGAATGCCGATGTAGGATTATAAAATTCTCTATAACAATGGCTATAAATATCTTCGATATTCATATGTCTAAAATCTTGTCCACCGTGTTCACGCTCCAAGCACTCAATGGCAATTTCACGGATTGTTACACCGTTGTAAATGTTTGAACCCTCTGACGGATTTTGTACACTTACTCCGTAACGCAACAAAATACCGTCTGTCGCTGCTCGTCTGAATTTGTCACCCTCATCATCTGTAACCTGTATATGACTGCTTACAGGTTTTTGACGGTTCATCAATTCATCAATTATTGCCGCTCTTACGCTATCTAACGACATACCTTTTTGAAGATATTCCGTGGCATCTACGTTAAAACTTCTACACAATGATGTGATTTGTGCGGCATCATTAGCAGAATATCCGGTATCAAACTGTCTTGCACCTTCAGGTTCTGTTGGTTGTTCGCCTTGATTTTCTGTTGGTTTTGCGTTTCCTTGGCCGTTATTTTCTTCTGAACGAATGTTGTCAATCAAACTCTGCAACAAATTAAAGTCACGTTGTTCGCCTTCATTTAGTTCTCTTTTTTCCGCCTTAGCGGTGTCCATTATTCTTTTTTGCATCGCAATTAACTTTTTAAGCATCTGATTTTGCCTCCTCCATTAATAAATTTTCATTTAGTTTAATTTGGTTTTCAAACATTCTTATGTTTGATTTTTGGGTTATGTCATCTTCCATACTTCTCCCGACTCCAACAGATATGTCTGCCGGAACAGAAACAATAGATATTTCATACGGTTCCCATTTTGTTGCGGTATAGGTGACTTGTCGTGCCTCACCCTGTCCGGTTACGTCTTTTTTATAGTCCTGAATTGTATATCCCACCGATACACCTCTCAATGAACCATTTTTGACTTTTTGAAAAATAATATCGCTTTTTTCATCTTCATCAAATTGAACTACCGCAACACCTCGCTTATTTTCGACTTTCGCCGAACATATCTTACCAATAACGGTATCTCGGTTATGGTTATATAATAAACAGCCTGTTGTCAATATTCTGTTCAACTGTACCGCACTTTTGGTATGCGACAAAACCTCAAACGCTCCCCAACGCTCAATAGGTGTTTCGGAAGAAAACGATAACTCAACAGTTCTATCATCTTCATTCAACACTCTAATTCCGCTTAGCTGCATTTCTCGGGTTTGCATACCCTTAAATCTTTCATTTTGCATTTTCCCCACCTCCTTTCAAGTAAGGAAAGTTCAAATCAAGTCCGATTTGATTTGCATATTCCTCAATTTTTTTCATATCGTCAAGAACAGTTTTGAAGTCTTTTCCGTCTTCCCTCCAAATATCATTTAGAGTTTTCTGCCCCGTTGTGATAGCAATTTTATTTGCATTAGCCTCTTTTTGAGGGTCTATCCACTTTTTCGGTTTTCTGTTCCATTCGTGTTCTAAGTATTTTTCTTTATTTGTCCAAAAATCAGGGCATTGAATTGCACCCGATAAAACTGCCGATATAACAAATGTTTCGTATGTTTCGTCCAAAAATTCATCTTGTAATTTTTGAACTTCGGGTGTGAACGTTTCTTCATCTTCGATTGTCGCTTGCCTTGCAGATGAATAATTTGCACTGCTTAAATCTCGTGATGTTGACTCATAGCTTATGCCTTGTCCTGCCGAAATTAAGCGTTGCGTAGTTTTTATAAAATCACTGCCGTTTGTAGCTGAATTGCCCGGATTTACAACCTGAATATCATCACCTGCATTCAAATCAGTAATTAAACCCGGTGTCAGTTCCAAATCATCATACTTTCGATTTCCCTTTACCGTATTTGTACGACCTATACCGCCTGTCGGTAATTCCTTTTTTATAAATACCGATAGACAAGCTGCAATTCTTTCTTTGATGGTTGCCGCCTCGATATAGCCGTTTACTTCTTTTATTCTTCCGATTGTCGCTGACATTTCGGGCATTTCTCGTATTTGAGAGGGACGTGTTTTTGAAAAATAAAAAATCACGTTTTTCCTTTCAACAAACCTACTTACAGACTTTAAATAACCCTCAATGTCATATTCTTTTATCCAATAGCCGACAGCCTTGTTATAGCTGTTATATTCGATACCGCCAACGACCTTATTTCCCTCATAATTCGGTTTTGATTGAACTTCGTCCAATTCGTCAACCTCTAACGCTTGCAATTTGAACGGAACTATGCCGCCCCTTGTATAGCATTTTATAAACAAAATACCGCCATCTACACGTTTTCGTCTGATTGCCATTCGTGCCATTTCCCAAAATGACTGTGAACCTGTTACGTCACAATTATCTTTTTTGCACCATTTTACCCATAGCTTTTCAATATTATCGTTAAATTCCTCATCGTCTGTTTTAGCCTCAAGGGTGTACCCCTTACCGACTACATTCCTTACCCACGGGTGTATGTTGGCATTCATTAAATCGCTATTTCGTTCGAGGTCCCTGCTTCTCGCTCGGACAGTTCCTCTAAAATATTTATCGGTTTGTTCGCCACTTTCATTATGTGCAAACCAATTTCGATTTTGTCTGTCATACATTCCGGCATCGTAATTTCTCTTTTGAATTTCATTCGCCTGTCGCCATGCCTCTCGTTTATACGCCCACTTTGGCGAGATTTTCTCTATAAAACCCATATATTCCGCCTCCGAATTATCATATATTTACCGTCTATATAACCCATAACATAGTTACCTACGGTTTTCTTTTCCTCGTCATTTTCAATTTGCCGCCGCATCGTCTTTTTCAAGATTTATTGCGTGTGCTTCTACTGAAATTGTATAAAAATCATTTTCACCAATATAATGTGTTGCCTTGTCTACACCATATTTCCCGCTATATTTTCCTAATCCTGAAAAATAATAATTTGAGCCGGGATATATCGGCGTACCTCCCATACAGTTCATTTTTAATTTAATAGCTGTGGAATTTGCATTATACAACGCTGCTTTACTTTTTATTTGAGCCTCTTTGATTGAAGAAGCTGTCGTACTCGGCGTAAGCATTTTTTCTTTTTCGCCGTATATATACTCCCTTTCAGTATCTTCACCCTCGTTTTTATACTTCATTTTCACTCCGGTATAAAAACCCTCCTCATTGTCGGACAATTCAAAACTTTCAGAAATAGCCCCCACTTCAAAACTGCCGACACTTTCCGCCTCGTCCTGCTTTGCCCTATCAAAAATAATGATTTTATTTTTATACACTTTCATTCCAAATCCATACTCTTGACATACTTTAAATAAAAAATCTATATCTGTCTGCTGCGATTGCGTTTGAGATTTAATAACAATGCTATCGGCATAATACTCCAAACCTACCCCTAAATGGTTGCATATATCTTGTGCTATGGCACTGACTGAAACTTTTTCCCACTTTTTCGTATTTTTCGTACCGTTTATGGGAATTGAAATAGAACGAATTACAACTTCTATCGGATAGCCTGTTACTTTTATGCTATCGCATATAAATTCACCACAATCTATTGTGCGATATTCATTCTGTTTATCCCAATTTTCCAATTCAATTCTTGCCAAAAGTCGTGTACCTTTATCGATTAACCAATCATTTAACCAATGGTTATCGCAATCGTGAAGTTTTATATCCAAGCTGTCGGTTTCACCGCTTGCGACTTCTGTAAATGTTAAATCTCGGTTGTATGAACTGATACCGCCCCACACTGTGCTACCTTGTATTTCAATTTTCGCCAAGGCTCTGCGAGGAGCATTTACAAAATCATAACTCATTATTTTTCCTCCACGGTGGTAAGAATATTTCATCATCAGTTTTTGATATAGTCGG
>ENA-OPTB01000968-OPTB01000968.1-human-gut-metagenome-genome-assembly--contig:-NODE-968-length-24654-cov-5.415667_pt1 | contig 24654 bp, 17 predicted proteins | sample MGYA00241810_ERZ501911 | MGnify/ENA primary metagenome ERZ501911 (study PRJEB25962, sample SAMEA2042304) | human gut metagenome | biome: human gut; feature: human-associated habitat; material: faeces... | reverse complement strand
AGGGCGCTTTAGGGACTTACACCCGTTAGAATATGTTCGTGCTGGGCGAACTAAAATGAGAGAGTCTCACCGAAGTGAAACTCTCTCGTTTTAGCATATATCGTATAGTGATCAATTTCCCTGATGCACGGTAAGTTGCGGGAACGGGAAGTTGATGCCTTTTTCATTAAAGGTTTCATAAATAGTCTTGTTTATATCAAAATAAACTCCCCAGTAATCTGCCGTATTCACCCACACACGGGCTACCACATTCACACTGCTGGCATCCAGCGCATGAAGGGCAATAAACGGGGCGGGATCAGTCAGAATACGCTTGTCGGCCGTCAGTATATCACGGACAATCTGCTGTACCTTATTATAATCTTCTCCATAATCCACGCCAACAATCCATTCTACACGGCGCGTTGTCTGTGTATTATAGTTTGTCACCACTCCGCTGCTCATTGCACCGTTCGGTATATAAATCACTTTATTATCTCCGGTAGTCAGAATGGTGTGAAATATCTGTATTTCCTTAACCGTTCCGGAAACTCCCTGACTTTCAATCCAGTCTCCTACCTTATAAGGCTTGAAGAGCAATACGATCAGTCCGCCGGCAAAGTTCTGCAAATTACCGGACAGCGCCATACCGACAGCCACACCGGCAGAAGCCAACAGGGCTGCAAATGAAGTTGTTTCGACTCCCAAAGCACCGACTACAGAAATAATCAACAGAATGGTCAGCAGAATATTTACCAGACTCTTCACAAAAGTCTTGATGCTTATATCCACTTTTCTTCTGTCCATCAGACGTCCGACAAACCGGTTGAGCATCGAAATCAGGAAACGTCCTACGATGAAGACAAGGGTAGCAATCAAGATGCGTTCTCCGGCACGGATACCGAAATCTACCAATTGCTGGGTGATCAGAGAAAGCTTATCCAATCCGTCCGCATTGGCTATCGCTTCTTCCATTAATTTATCTGCGGCGATTTGTGTAGAATCCGCAAGCTGTGTTGCTGTCGCCTGAAATAATAGTAGCATAATTTGATAATTATATTAAAATGAATAAATAGCTGACTTGTCATATTTCAACAAACTACAAAGTTATATTGTTTTTAGCAAATCTAAAAGTTTTTTTTGCTTTCCTCCCGCAAAAGCAGTAATTTTGCCAACGATTCACTAAGTAGGGGTGCCTTAACATGACGGGCTGAGAACATACCCATAGAATCTGAACCGGGTAATGCCGGCGTAGAGAACTAATTAATAAGCAAGATGAAAAAAATTGGATTGATGGCCGTCGCCTTATTGGGCGCAGGCGTTACTGTCCATGCGCAGACGAGTGCAAAGGACAGTATGAAAGTTGTAAACCTGCAAGAGGTGCAGGTAGTATCCACCCGTGCCACAGCAAAAACTCCGGTGGCATTCACCAACGTTAAAAAAGAACAGATTAGTAAACAGAACTTCGGACAGGATATTCCGTTCCTTTTATCTACCACTCCATCCGTACTGACTACTTCGGATGCGGGAACAGGCGTAGGATATACCGCCATTCGTGTACGTGGTACAGATGCTACCCGCATCAATGTCACCGCCAACGGTGTTCCGATGAACGATTCCGAAAGCCACGCCATCTTTTGGGTGAATACTCCCGACTTCGCTTCTTCTCTGGAAGATATGCAGATTCAGCGTGGTGCCGGAACGTCTACCAATGGTTCGGGAGCATTCGGTGCCAGTATCAATATGCGTACACAGAGTATTTCTTCCAAACCTTACGCGGAAGTTTCCGGTTCTTACGGTTCATTCAATACGCATAAGGAAACGGTAAAGGTAGGAACAGGACTGATTAATAAATACTGGGCGTTCGATGCACGCCTTTCAAATATTCAGAGTGACGGCTATCGTGACCGTGCCTCATCTGATTTGAAATCATATTTTGTACAAGGCGGATATTTCGGTGAAAACACAACGATTAAGTTTATCACCTTCAGCGGAAAGGAAAAGACCTATCATGCCTGGGATGGTATCAGTAAAGAACAGTTGGAAAATGACCGGACATACAATCCGAATGGAGTGATTCTCGACGATAACAAAGGAAAAGGAAATCCCATCGGTTTCTATGACGACCAAATGGATAATTACCGTCAAACTCATTATCAACTCCTGTTCAATCATATTTTCTCTCCGGCATGGAATTTGAATATCGCTTTTCATTATACCAATGGTTTCGGTTATTATCAGGAGTATAAGAACGGACGCAGCCTGGAAGAATATGGATTGAAACCTTTCTATCTGCCAGGCAATAGCGAGCCGCAGGAGAAAACAAATCTTGTCCGCCAAAAGTTAGTGGATAGCGACTTCGGCGGTGGTATCTTCTCATTGAATTATCAGAACGGGAAACTAAACGCTTCTTTCGGCGGTGCTTTGAACCGATACAGTAACGACCATTATGGAAAAGTACTGTGGGTGAAAAACTACACCGAACAGCTTGCCCCTGACCATGAATATTATCGCAACAACGGTGGAAAAACGGACGGTAATGTCTATTTGAAAGCTAATTATCAGTTGACCGGCGGATTAAGTGCTTACGCCGACCTTCAATATCGCTATATTCACTACACGATTGACGGAGATAACGACAAATGGGATTTCACTGCCACTCCCCCGCACCTACAGCGATTAGACGTGAGAGAGAATTTCAGCTTCTTCAATCCCAAAGCCGGACTTTTCTGGCAAATCAATCCTAACCATAGCGCCTATGCATCCTTTTCGGTAGCACAGAAAGAGCCTACCCGCAATAATTATACGGATGGAATGTTTGAAGAACATCCCACAGCGGAAAAGCTCCTGGACTATGAACTAGGATACACCTATCGCAACGAATGGTTTACGGCAGGTGTCAACTTGTATTATATGGATTATACCGACCAATTAGTATTGAACGGAAAGACCAATGATATAGGTGAAGCCATGGCAGAAAACGTAAAAGACAGCTACCGCATGGGAATCGAACTGGCATTGGGCGTTAAGTTCAACGACTGGCTGCGTTGGGATATCAACGGAACATGGAGCAAAAACCGTATCAAGAACTATGTGGGTTATGTGTATGACCAAAGTTTGGTGAATGGAGTAACCGATGATTTATGGACACAAACAGCGATTGAAGGTGGCAATAGTCCTATCGCTTTCTCCCCTTCTTTTATTGGAAACAGTTTGATTACTCTCGGCAGCAACGGGTTGGAAATTTCTTTCCAGTCACAGTATGTCAGCCGCCAGTATCTCGACAACTTCGGAACAAAGGATAATTCACTCGACGCCTATTTTGTTAATCATCTTAGTGCATCGTATTCTTTCCAAACCCGCTACACAAAGGGAATTACAATAGGAGCTACCGTTTATAACCTATTCAACACGAAATATGAAACGAACGGATACTCGCAAAGCGTTGCCCTTTACGAAAACGGAGACAAGACAAAGCCGTATGTGATAAAGCACGACCCACGCTTCTATCCGATGGCAGGCACCAATATACTGGCACATATCACGTTCCGTTTCTAAACAGATTTGAATGATGGAAATGAATTTCCTTGAAATATTCGGTACAATTGTCGGTTTAGTCTACCTGTGGTTGGAATATCGGGCAAGTATCTATCTTTGGATAGCGGGGATTATCATGCCTGCTATCTATATCTTCGTCTATTACAAAGCAGGATTATATGCAGATTTCGGTATCAATATCTACTATCTGATAGCAGCTATTTACGGTTGGTTCTTTTGGATGTGGGGGCAACGGAAAGGAAAACGAAATCAGTCTATTGGTGATGAAACGGGTAGTGATAAACCGAAAGCACTCCCTATCGTACATACACCGTGGAAATGCTATCTTCCTCTTTTCCTGGTATTTGTCATTGCATTTTTCGGCATTGCGTGGATATTGATTGAATATACGGATAGCAATGTGCCCTGGCTGGATAGCTTTACCACAGCATTGAGTATCGTCGGTATGTGGATGCTGGCACGCAAATACATCGAGCAATGGTTTGCCTGGATTCTTGTCGACATCGTCTGTTGCGGACTTTATATCTATAAAGACCTTTATTTTACCTCTGCTTTATATGGACTTTACTCCATTATAGCTATCTTTGGCTACTTTAAATGGAAAAAATTAATGAGCATACAACAATGATAAGCGAACACTATACTCCCGAAGCCGTAATATTGGCAAATGGTGAATATCCTACTCATCCCTTTCCCCTGCAATTGTTGAAAGAAGCTAAATTCGTAGCTTGTTGTGACGGCGCAGCCAATGAATATATCTCCCGCGGACATACACCGGATGTGATTATCGGCGACGGAGACTCCCTTTTACCCGAATATAAAGAACTTTTTTCTCCTATTATACATCAGATATCCGACCAGGAAACAAACGACCAAACTAAAGCCGTTCACTTCCTGCAAAAGAAAGGATTCCGAAAGATTGCTATCGTAGGAGCTACCGGCAAACGGGAAGACCATACATTGGGAAATATCAGCCTGCTCATGGATTATATGAGAGAAGGCATGGAAGTTCGGACTATCACTGATTATGGTGTATTTATGCCTACAAACGGTACGCAGACTTTCAAATCTCACCCCGGACAGCAGGTTTCCATTATCAATTTCGGAGCGAAAGGATTACAGGGAGAAGGCTTGGTTTATCCGCTTAGTGACTTCACTAATTGGTGGCAGGGTACGCTGAATGAAGCAACAGACGATGAGTTTACTATTCATTGTACAGGAGAATATTTGATATTCCTGACTTATAAAATGCAGTAAACTTGTTTCATTTCATACATCTTCATTCCTTAATCCTTCTGTTATTACTTTCCTTATCGGCATCAGGAACCTTTCCAATAAGGACATATCTTCGGTGATAATATCCGCTTGCCCCTCCATCTCCGGCAAGAATGGTAGTTCTTTGTTGTAACTGGTTCGTAACCCGTTCGGAAGCTCAATGTCTACCATATAACTTTTGGCATTCTGTCCGTCCAATACCGGTATTAAAGAAATATTCTCCACTATCCCTTTCACAATGCCAAATTCTTTATCCGGGTAATTACTAAACCGTATATTCACCTTCTGACCTTTTCTCACCTTGCCCGACCTTTCCGTTGGTAACATCGCTTTCCCGATAATCTCCCCCTGATTGGTGGGCACAATATTAAAAACGATATTTCCCGCAGTCACATTCTGATTGCTTGTCCAATACTGCGTCAAGGTAATCTCACCGCCTATTGGAGTAATCAGTGCATAACTTATCTCCCAGGCATCTATTTCCGCCCTTAATTGATTAACAAGTGAGCGCAGTTGAGTTTCCAATGTATTCTTTTGATCCAAATATTGATATTCTGTATCATATAAAGACTCATTCATTTGAGCCAATTGAATCTGTAAATTCTCCAAAGAACGATCCATATTTTCTGCTGAAAGGGACGATTGCAAATACCTGCTATAAGACTCTTCGACTGCCTCTTTAGAGACAAGTCCTTTGACTCCCAACAGCGAATCTCTGGCATATTGTTGATGCGCAATCTTCGCCTGAGCTACCGACAAGTCTTTCTGTTTCAACATATTTCTATAATAAACTTCATTCTTCACGATCCGTGCTTTCACCAAGTCTATCTTTTTTAAATGATACGCCAGTTCTTTGAACTGCCTGTATTCAGACATCGACAGATAAAAAGACGAGTAAAGAGACTGCAAACTGCCAAGTTGGAGCTGTTGAGAGGGAACTAAAGCGATAGTATCCAGACTATTCTCCGCTTGTTCTACCAACTCTTTCAGTCGGATTATGTCATTCGTCCTGGCCGGATTTTCTATCACTGCAAGCAGGGTATTCGCTTTCACCTGTTGGTTGTTCCCAACATACAACTCCTGCAACTTCCCCGAAGTCTTTGCCACTATTGCCGACACAGGTGTAGTCCCGGTCAGGGTCACTGTAGAACTGATAATATCCGGATATTTGAATACGGCACTACCTACAAGCAGCAGCAAAACGACACAAGCTGTCACCGTGATTCCCCAACGGATAATCCATGCCGGAACAGCACTCAGCACTTCATTGAATTCTTCGCTTCTTAATTCTATTTCCGGTTTCCTGTTTTCCATACACTATACTCCCAGTTCCAGTTGATTTTTCACCAATGTGTAGTAAGCCCCTCTCCTTGTCGTAAGTTCTTTATGGGTTCCCGACTCAATCACTTTTCCGGCTTCCATCACCACGATATTATCCGCATTCTGCACCGTGCTGAGCCGATGCGCCACTACCACTACCGTCTTTCCTTCATAAAACTGAGTCAGATTATCAAGGATAATCCTTTCATTATTGGCATCCAAGGCATTGGTAGCCTCGTCAAAGAAAAGAAACACCGGGTTCTTATAGATAGCACGAGCTATTAATAACCGTTGCTTCTGCCCCTGGCTCACACCGTTTCCTTCCATACCAATCTTACTGTTATATTTTTGAGGAAGTGATTCGATAAAATCTTTGATGTTAGCCATCTCCACAGCATTCGACAACTTCTTTATATCCACTGACTCCTCACTGATAGTAATGTTTTTCGCAATAGAATCCGAAAAAAGAAAACCTTCCTGCATTACGGCTCCGGTGTTTTGTCTCCACAAATGAGTGTTAATGTCTTTCAACGAATAATTCCCCACTTTGATGTCTCCCTTTACCGGCTCATAGAATCCTAACAGAAGCTTGATTACAGTCGTCTTGCCACTACCACTGGCACCTACAATGGCAGTCACTTTGTTGTGAGGAATGATAAGATTCAAATTATCCAACACATAATCCCTTTCCGCACCATCGTAACTGAAACAGACATTCTCCATCGTAATATCCCTGTTTTCCGGCAACACATTTATCTTATCATTCACTGATACGATTTCTTCTTCCTTATTATTAATCTCATTAAGCCGTTCCAAACTTATTTTGGCATCCTGCAATGATTGGCTGAAACTTATCACCTGACCGATAGGGCCGGATAACTGACCGATGATATAACTGATGGACATCATCATACCCAAAGTTATATCTCCGTCCACTACTGCCTTGGCTGATAAAAAGGAGATGAGAAGTGATGTTGTCTGGCTGAAGAATATAGAACCTACCTGTTGTGTCTGCCCCAGTGCAGTACCTTTGATACTTATTTTAAACAGTTTCACTTGTATAGATTCCCATTTCCAACGCTGTTGTTTCTCACAGTTATTCAACTTGATTTCCTGCATGCCCGTAATGAGTTGCACCATGTTGCTTTGGTTGGCAGAGGCTTGGGCGAAACGGGCGTTGTCCAGTTTGCGACGATAACGCATGAAAGACAATATCCACAGCACATACAAGGTATTCCCCACCAGAAAGACGATTAATATGGCCAAATTATAATAAGCCATGATACCGGCGAAGATAAAGAAATTGAAAAAAGAAAAGAGAGTGGACAACGTTGTTCCGGTCATGAATGATTGGATACGCCCATGGTCACCAATCCGCTGCATGATGTCACCTATGTTTTTGGCGTCGAAAAAGCGGATAGGTAATCTCATCAATTTGGCGATAAAGTCGGAAATCAAAGTTATGCTTATCCGGGTATTCATGTGCAGGCTAATCCAACTCTGGATGAAGCCGACCCCTGTTTGGGTGATTGATAGCACTAGCTGCGATACCAGTATCAGAGTGATAAAATTCAGGTTATTATTTCCGATACCCTGGTCGACCATAGCTTGTGTCAGGAAAGGAAAGATGAGGGAGAAAACACTGCCCAATAGCATCCCAATCATCAGTTGGAATAATTGCGACTTGTACGGGAACAGGTATCGCAGGTAAAAAGAAAGATTTTTCTTTTGTTGCTCCCGGTCGTCTATGCGTTCGTGAAATTCGGGGGTGGGAGTCAGCAACAGGACGAATCCGGCTTCCTTTCCTTCATTTCTGGTACTAATCCAACATTTCTCAAATCCGGCTTGGTTAATAGGATACTTTCCTTTCGCCGGGTCGGATATACAGAATGTGTAATCTTCCATTGTTTTAGAAAAAAATGCCCTTTTCTTTTTGATACCATACAGCACTACAAAATGATTCTGATTCCAATGAAGGATACAAGGCAGAGGGACATCCTCAATCAGTTGTTGAAGGTTGATACGTACTCCCTGCGTTCTCATGCCAATGCTTTCGGCAGCATCGCTGATACCGAGCATGGATACTCCCTGACGAGTAATGAAACTTCTTTCCCGCAGGTTTTGAAGGGAGTAACTGCGACCGTAGTATTTGGCAATCATCCGCAGGCAGGATGGGCCACAATCCATCGAGTCAAGTTGCAAGTAGTGAGGAAAATCTCTTTGCATTTTCAATTACTCTCGTTCAAATATCCAGAACTTCATTATGGTAACGCAACATCCCACTAATAATTCCAAAACGTTTGTCTGTTTCACGGAAGTATTCCGTTATTTTTCCTTTGCTCTCATTATTTCCCCGAGTCACGTCAGAATACCCAAAATCATGTTGAATGGAAATAAAAGGATAAATAACAGCCTTATTGCTAGTCATTTCAGATATCTTGCCATCAGCCGTATCTGTATCTGTAAAAGGCTCATCCAATATCCGCTGAAAAAACGGACGATATACAACAATAAACTGTGTACACCACAGCCAGTCAATCCAATATCGTTTTGTACCAATGGGACAAGCGCTACCAAAGCCCCCGATACCTCCCGATAATACTTCGACTCCTTGTTCAGCAGCTTTTATTACATGATGCATAAACTCCTCACGACAATAATCCAAAGTAAACGTATGGTCGTCCTCGCAAATTATTATCACGTCATCGTCTCCGTTTACAATTTCTTTAATGATTTTCACTATGCTTTGCCAGAGACCAACTGCTCCGATTTCATGTTTACATGCTTCTACAACATGAATATCAAATTCAGTTTTACCTTCAAACTGAGATAAGACGTGTTTCAAACGTTCAGGACGTTCCTTCATATTTATAACATAAGTAGGAATAGCAATATCAGATGGAAGATCAGATAATTCATATTCATTCTTTCCCAAATTGGCTAATTGATAATGCGCCACTACTCTATCAAGTACATCAAAACGATTCATTGCAGTATGAAAAATCTTCCCGACAAACCCGGCATCATTATTTTGTTTGGTAACATCCGAATATCCAAACTCTGTTTGAACAGAAATATAAGGGTAAATCATCCACTTTTTCAGAGTCATTTTTGATATTTGAAAATCTGTAACCACGAAGTCGTCATAAGGGCTTTCCAATAACCGTTCATAAAACCTGTTATAAATAACCGTAAACTGCATACCTGTAAATTGCTCTATCCAAAATAGAGTATCATCCGTTCTCATGGCACTACTAAACCAGCTAACTCCTCCCGATAATACATCGGCTTGCAAGCTATTTGCACGTAATATACATTTCTCCAACAACTCTGTAGAATAAGCATTAGTGAAAGTATGGTCATCCTCACATAAAATAAAATAAGGTGAACCCTTTTCTTTTTCTTCTTTTACTATATTGCGTAATGTCAACCAAAGGCTGACTGCCCCAATAGTATGCACAACAGGTTCTTTTATGTGTACAATGAACTCAGGCCTATCCAAGAATTGTGCCAGAATATGTTCACGACGGTCAGTACGTTGGGGCAAATTGACTATATAAACGGGATGATTCATATTTATGTTGTAGTGATTATAAATTATCCATGAAGAAGGATAATGGTCTTTTAAGCTATTCTTTATTTTCAATTCTCCATCAAAATGATAATAAGGGCGGATGACCTTTTTATTTTCAGTTTTTGAGAGATATGCTCCCCACCAACTAAAGGTACTGTTAGCCAAAACGAAATTAGCGAAACGACTCATTAGACTCAACTGCTCTATCGCACTTCTATTCTCTGAGAAAACAACTCTTCTATCCGCTAAATTAAAGTGTTCCTTGCACCAAGGGATATCATCGGAGAACACCATTATATCTTTTTTAGGAAAGAATCGGAAGAGCGCTCCGATATAATACTCCAAGGGTAATAAATAATGATTGGGGTCTGTCACGAAATCACCTCTACGCACTGAAACAGCCACCATTTTTTCTACATTCACATTATTCTCTATCAAAAACAAGTCGGTATCTTTTTCTATGGAAGTGGTAAAATCAAAGGCTTTGCGAATCTCATCTTCGAAAGGTTTCCAGTATAATTCGGATTGAAAATACCCCTCTATATAAACTCTTTCGTCCTTTATAATATTCTCAAATTTATCAAAGAACTCTAAGCAACAATGGAAAGCCGGCTCACGAATAGAGACAAAAGTCTCAACGTCTCCGTATTCAATCGATGAACCTAAATTAAAACTCGAACGATATTGCCATAGTGATGGCAACAGTAAAGTTGTACCATACCTCTTAGCCAAACCAATTAATGCAGCAAGTTCAAATAGTTGGTTTCCCAAATTTCTACCTAATTTAGGATTACCAAAGTATCGGGATATAATCATGTCCGTTCTTTTTTCAAATTAAACAATCGATATTGAAGAAAGCATTCAAAAATGTCTTGATTAAAATAAAGTTTCTCCTTATTCTTATCTATTAATTTTCCACATAATCCTTCTATTCTCTTTTGTTGATCTTCTTCCAAATAGCCCGGGCATCCTAAAAGCCATAATAAATAATCTTTTTCATTGCCGTTAATGATATCACTGAAAAAATATTTTGCATAAGCCAGTCTTATTTTATCAGTAACCATCTTCTGGATATGGGATTGTATCTTTGATATTTGATTCTCATGTATCCGATAGCCACACAAATATTCCGGAAGATTCTGAATAGACAAGCCACACAAGCTCGAATCTATCCATAATTTATAATCTTCAGCATAAAGGGCAACCTTATCATAATATAATTTATTCCTTATCAAAGCCCGTTTCTTTATCATGACACTTGAATGAGCTACAGCCGGCTGCAACAATAACCTTACTTTATTTTCCTCATTATCCGATTGATGTAGTATACGCTCATTTGTACCTATTATATACTGGTTAGTTCCCAAAATATCGACATTCCGTTCTTGTCTGAAATATTCCAATTGCATCTGAAATCGGGTATTGACACATAAATCATCTGCATCCATACGAGCAATAAATTCTCCTTCGGAGAAATGCAAACCTTTATTTAACGTTTTAATCAGTCCTTGATTAGTTCTATTTTCAAGATAGCGAATTCTCTTATCATCCAAAGACAAGATTATTTGTTTGGACTTATCGGTAGAACCATCATTAATAATTAAAAGCTCAAAATCCCCAAAAGTCTGTTCAAGTATGCTTTGAACACTTTCGTAGATGTAATCTTCGCAGTTGTAAACAGGAAGTATGACAGAAATAGTCGGATGCACCATAGATATTTCTTCCAGCTTTTGATACGGATTTAATTACTAGTTTTCATTGTAGCATATTTTTTAAAATACCTTCCAGTTTCGTAAGATCAGCATCATTTTCTTCCTCTCGGTTATACAGAATTGTTCCATTAGGATGTATTAAGATTATTTGCGGAATCGCCGCTACGGCATAATCTTTCACAATTTGTTTTCCGTCAAAAACATCAATGAAATTAGTTTTTAACCTTTTCAGCGCATTTTGATACTGGTCATAATCTTCATCTAAAGTTACTGAGACTATTTCTAATTTATCATGCGAATATTTCTGTCTGATTTCTTTTAATTTGGGAATAGCTATTTTTATACAAGGTGCACACCATGATGCCCAAAAATCCAATATAACATATTTCCCTTTCAAAGTTCCCAAAGAAACTTCATCTCCATTTATAGATTTAGCATTGAAATCAGGGGCTTCCCGCCCTTTCTTACTGCTTATTTTGCTCTTTAATATCTCAGTTATCAATTTCCCTTTATAAGTATTCTTCAAGCTATCAGGAAAATATTCATTAAAATAAGACAACAAATAATTGGATGTAAATGCGCTTCGCATACTTACAACACTTGAATTAAAATAATCCAAAGCAAAATAATCCTTAGGGTATATCCTTATTCTTTCTAATACTTTTTCTATGACAGCATTTCTTTTACATTCAAAGGTGTCTCTTTTCAATTGGTTCACATTAAACTCTCTAGCATTCTTCATATAATAATTGTCCATATCAGTCCATGCTTGACTAATATGAATATCAATTGGCTCTTTGGGGGTATCATCCTTGGGAGACATGACATTGAGTGATGTGTAATGCTCTAAAAAACCACCACCGGACAAAGAATCTCCATGAAATATTATTTCTGCAGGTTTATCTGATAGCCAAAAGCCACATCCTTTAATAATCTTAGCCTTGGGGTCATTCACATAATAAAAAGCTATATGTGAATAAGGATCATAAAGAGAATCTTTCAATACCCATTCTTGATTGACAATGACAGGTTTTATCTCTTTTCTTTCTTTTCCATTATCATAGGAAATACTGAGTTTGTCAGAATCAATATTGGAAGGAAAAACGACCCGAAGATTAACCGTTTGCGAGAAAGTTAGTTCTATACTTAAACTTAGAAATACTAACATTATTAAAGGAAGGCAATATTTTTTTCTCATTTTAGTTACAATTTTTACTACTGAAACAATAAATAATCCAGTGTGTCAAAATGTTATAAACCATCTTGACACACTTCCTTTAGCCATCAGAGACTACTTCTTACAACTAGCTCCACAATAGTCATTGTAACAAGCACGCATATTAACATTCCAAAAACAGGTATACCGCTGATGATTAGAACCACATTCTATATAATACCCTTCACAGCTGGGTATAGAACCCTTGTCTTCAGAACCTGTTCCACCTAAGACCTGTTTTAACTCTTCTCTGGACAAAATACTTGCAGCATCTTGTGAGAAATTCAATTTAAGTTTTGTCATATTAAAAATTTATTAAGTTCAAGCTATATCACTATGATATAACCTATTCAGTTCTTTTCTTTCTATATGGAAAGAAAATATTCTAAATCTTGCACTGTATACAAGTCAGGCAATAAATATCCATTAATAAAAAATGCCGGGGTAAATCCAATCTCGAATTTATCAATCCACTTTCGCATATTATTAATAGATACCATTTGTGCCTGTAATTGCGACTGAGTAACCGGATATCTTAAAACGAACTCAGCATAATCCTTCCTCTTGGATAAATACCAATCATCCAAAGCCTGTCTTATCATAGCTACATCACCCGAAGCAGCAATCGCCATCAAATGCTTTATTGGCAAAAGACGTTCATCATCCTCTGTTCCGGCACTCGATAAAAAGATTATTTGCAGACATATATCGGGATTATTATCAATCAATCTGTCCACGTGAGGATGAGCCTTAGCACAGGGATTACAATAAGGGTTGCAAACTTTTATTAAATGCAATTTACCATTAGGATTACCCAACGTAATTCCCAACCCTTCAGGAAACTCAGTTATGTGTTTCTCCTTACTGAGTAAAGCCTCAAAAATGGACGAGTTATGTTTCAAGCGTTGTAGTTCCACGAGTCGTTGTTTTTCGACTTTTGCTTTTTCCCAAGCAGGCAATAGCAAGCTGGTCGCCAAAAAAACGAACAACATATCTATTATATAAGGTAATATGGCATTCCATGATAAATTATCGAAGTCTAATAAGAAACCTCCTGCCAATGATGTGAAAAACAATAAGAGTAGTATACCTTGTACCGCAAGACACATAGGACACCACTGATGTGCCACCCTTGCCTGATAATAAATAGAATATACGATATAAGGTAAAGCCATTATACTTAACCAAGCCGCTCCATTAAGTAATTGAGAATGAACAATTCCGCTAGCTAACAACACTAATAATATTCCCATAAAGTAACTAAAGCCAATGATCGACCAATGTATTCCAAATATTTTAGCACCATGGGAATTAAGAATAGCAGAACAGCTAGTTTTCTGTCCGATTGAACAGACTTTCCGCAATGTTGGATTATATTGATCAACTTCATACATGAGCAACATAATACCTACTACCGCACCAGCCAAAACAAGAAAAGTATAAAGTATAGGAAAGGCAGAAATAATAACTCCATTTTTAATAATAGATATTACACTTATGATAACCGCAAGTATGGGAATAGAGTAAATGTAGAAATATTCTTTGATGCATTGCTGTTTTTCGACTAATCTATTCACCTCGTATTCATTTTCTCCGCAAACCTCCCCTTTCTGAAAGACTTGCATATATCCAGTGAATCTCCCTGCAAATTCATCAAACGCTACTTCTTCCCGTTTATGTTTCTCCGGATTATACCAAGAAACTTTAGTCTCTGAAACAGAATAAACTAAAGCAAAAATTTTTCCCGATTTATTCTCACTGACAATTTGAGCAATAAAGGGTCGGGAAATTTTCATTAGTTCTTTCGTGTCTTTCAAATATATAGAGATATTCTCAACGCCATAATCCTTCATTACATCACTGACTGCCAATAAACTTGGATAATCCGGATGAGTCAATAATGCTCCTATCAGCGCTTTTCTTGTATATGCTATTTGTAAGGCTTTACACAGTACAATAGTAGTTTCTTCGCAATTTTGAATCGGGTGAAATAACTTGTCAGTGAATCTCATATATTTGTGTGTATTCAAATTTAAATACTATTTGCTATCGTGACAAATGTAAGGTTCTTTTTTATATCTCACAATCTTTTCGGGGTGACAAAATAAAGGAGCAAAGACGTATTGCTATTCCGCTCATATACTTTACTTTAGCTACTTATTATTTGGTTCGGATAAGAGAGAAAGGTAGACAGACAGTTGAATATGCTCTTCTATTTTTAGCTTATTTCTTATTCTGTTTTTATATTTTTTGATTGTATTTGCTTCGAGGTTTAATATTTCAGCCTGTTCTGAATTGTTCAATCCGATATAAGTAAGATAACAAACTTTCATTTCCTGAGATGTTAAACCAACCAGCTTGACTATGCCGCTAATATCACCATAAAGCATATTAATGGCAGCATACAAAAGTAACCAGTGTGTCTCATTTTTGAATTGATTATATCTGTGTTTTTTTAATAATAGTAGAAGTTCCAAACCTATTATTAAAAATGATTCGTCTTCTTCAAATTCATTTTTTATCGTTAAATGTGAATTGAGTTTAGCTTTTAATTCACGATTACGGTTCACTAAATCTTGATTCAGCGCATCTCTATTCTCCAGAAGTTCTATAAACTCGGATATCCTCTCTTCTAATCTGATATTTTTCTCCTCTAAGTCTTCCGATAGCATAATAATATAAGCTTTTACAGGTATTGATATTAATCTCTTCTTATATAAATACACGGCAAAAGAAGCTATCCCTACAAGGAAAGATGGCAATAAAAGTTAAATGTGATGATGGGATAAATGTCCGGTTTGTACTACCTCATTGTCACAACTGTGCCACCATGTTGGCACAGCCGTGACACCTCAATGGCACAACCGTGCCAACACGGTGGCACAAACTCATTCCTAAGAAGAAAATTAAAGCGTCAGCAGATACTTCTTGAAGTCCGCAAAGTCTTTTGACATTTGAAGGCTCTTCTTCTCGCCTTTCATAAATTCCTGCAATTTGGCAGGTATTTCTACCGTTTCACCAATGATACTTTCTACAGTTTCCAAGAACTTGGCAGGATGGGCTGTTTCAAGGAATACACCCGTTTCGCCCGGTTGTAAGCCTTCTACTAATGCGCGATAGCCGCATGCACCATGAGGGTCAAGCAGATAATGATGTTCTTTCCAAGTCTCTTTCACAGTTTCCCGGATTTGCTCGTCGGTATAGGTAGTTCCCGAAATCTCGGCGGAGATAGCGGCATGAGAACCTTTATACAAATCGAGTACACGGGCAAAGTTGCTCGGATCGCCTACGTCCATGGCGTTAGCGATGGTTGCGATAGATGGACGCGGGTTGTATTCGCCTGTTTGCAGATATTGGTAGAATATATCGTTACGGTTGTTGGCTGCAATGAAACGCTTCACGGGCAATCCCATTTTCTTACCGAACAGACCGGCAGTGATATTTCCGAAGTTTCCGCTAGGCACGCAGATTACTGCATTGTCAGCTTTTCCGGCACGCTTCAACTGGGCGTAAGCATAGAAATAATAGAATGCTTGCGGCAGAAAGCGGGCAACGTTGATAGAATTGGCGGAAGTCAGAGAAAGATGTTCGTTCAGTTCCTTATCCATGAAAGCCGATTTCACCAATGCCTGGCAATCATCGAATGTTCCGTCTACTTCGAGGGCGGTAATATTTTGTCCCAGTGTGGTGAATTGCTTTTCCTGTATTTCGCTGACTTTTCCTTTCGGATACAGTACATATACATGGATACCTTCTACTCCTAAGAATCCGTTAGCCACCGCACTTCCCGTATCACCGGAAGTAGCAACCAGTACATTGACATTCTTCTGCCCTTCTTTCTTGATGAAATAACCGAGCAGGCGTGCCATAAAACGACCGCCCACATCTTTGAAAGCCAATGTAGGGCCGTGGAAAAGTTCGAGTGAATAGATATTTTCCGAGACCTTTACCAAAGGTACATCGAAGCTCAACGTATCATATACAATCTGTTTCAGTATATCTGCCGGAACGTCTTCGCCGAAGAAGGCATCGGCCACACGATAAGCTATTTCCTGAAAAGATAAGCTGTCAATCGTATCGTAAAAATCTTGTGGAAGCGGCTTGATGGACATAGGCATAAACAACCCTTTGTCGGAAGCAAGACCTTTCACCACCGCTTCTTGCAGGGAAGCGTCAGGTGCTTGTTTATTGGTACTATAATAAATCATAATTCGGATGCGTTATTTCATGAACTCTTTTATAAACTCGTCTTCTTTCAGCAGACCGTAACTACCGCTACAAGCCGATACCTCATCATACGTCTGTACTTCGTCCGGTTCGATGCCCGGATACCAGATAAGGAACGGGATAGGGTCGGCAGTATGCGTGCGAAGTTCGCAGGGAGTGGGATGGTCGGGCAATACAGCTATTGCTACCGGTTCGTCCCAGTCTTTCACTGCTTCATAGATAGGGCCTACGGCACGCTTGTCGAGATTCTCGATTGTCAGGAGTTTCAGATCGATGTCTCCTTCGTGTCCCGCCTCATCGCTGGCTTCGATATGCAGATAGACAAAGTCGTCCGTCTTCAGAGCTTCCAGGGCAGCAGCTACTTTATTTTCATAATTCGTATTGTAAAGTCCGGTAGCTCCTTCTACTGCGATACGGCGCAAGCCTGCGTAATAACCGATTCCGTTTATCAGGTCGACAGCCGAGATTACCGCTCCTTTCTTCACTTGCGGAAATGTTTCGGAGAAAGTAGGCATCTGCGGACGGTAACCGGGGCTCCAAGGCCAAATGCTGTTTGCAGGGTCTTTGCCTTCTGCCATACGTTTCAGGTTCAGCGGATGATCTTTCAGCAGTTCCTGTGATTTCAGAATCAGGTCATTAATCAGGTCTGCCGTCTCCTGGGCTTCCGGCACTAATGGTTTCACCATCAATGGACGGAAAGGCTTCAAAGGCACATCGTGCGGCGGGGTACAATCCAGTTCTTTGTTTCCCCCTTTGATAACCAACAGGTGGCGGTACTGGACTCCCGTATGGAAACGCACGCGGTCATTTCCCAGTTTCTCTTGCAGGTATTGAATCAATACGTCCGCTTCTTCCGTAGAGATATGTCCCGAAGAGTGATTTTTCAGAATCTCCCCTTCCACACAAATCAGGTTGCAACGCATCGCCATCTCTCCCGGTTGCAGGTCTACGCCGATACTGGCTGCTTCCAGCGGCCCACGGCCTTCGTACACCTTCGGGAGATTATATCCCAAAACGGACATATTGGCGACCTCACTGCCCGGATGGAAGCCTTCGGCTACGGTATTCAACCGTCCGACACGTCCCATGCGGGCTAATTTATCCATGTAAGGCGTCTTTGCATATTGCAGGAGCGTCTTGTCCCCTAATGACTTCACCGGCCAGTCGGCCATGCCGTCTCCCAATATGATAATATGTTTCATAAGGCGTTAAACGTTTGCGATGCTCATAATATCGGCAAAAACTCCGGCAGCAGTCACGCCCGCACCGGCACCGTATCCCTGAATCATCATCGGATATTCCTTATAACGTTCCGTAGTCAGCAGGATGATGTTGTTACTGCCTTCCAGACCGTAGAACGGATGGTTGGCTCCTACTTCCTGCAAGCCGACAGAGGCTTTTCCATTCTCCAGTTTGGCAACAAAACGCCAGTGTTTATTTTCTTTTTCGAGTACTTGCCGACGGGCTTCAAAGTCAGCGTCCAAGCTCGGTACGCGCTTCCAGAAGTCATCCAAAGAACCTTCGAAGAAATCGTTCGGAACAAAGAGGTTCTTTTCTACGTCTTCCTGTTCGATGCGGTATCCGGCTTCACGTGCCAGGATAACCAGTTTGCGGATTACGTCTTTACCACTAAGGTCGATACGCGGGTCGGGTTCGGAGTAACGCTCTTCCTGCGCCATCTTGATAGTGCGGCTGAAAGGAATATCGGCGCTGATTTTATTAAAGATATAGTTCAATGTACCCGAGAGTACAGCTTCAATCTTCAATATCTTGTCACCACTATGAATCAGGTCGTTGATTGTATTGATAATCGGAAGTCCCGCACCTACGTTTGTTTCGAACAGGTACTTCACGCCACGTTGACGGGCAATCGTTTTCAGGTCGCGGTAGTTCTCGTAAGCCGAAGAAGCGGCAATCTTGTTGGCGGCTACTACGGAAATGTTGTGCTCCAGCAAATCTTTGTAAAGCGATGCGATGTCGGGGCTTGCCGTACAGTCTACAAATACGGAGTTGAAGATGTTCATTCCGACTATTTCGTCACGGATAGTCTGCAGGTTGCTGTCCTTACCTTTCTCTTTCAGTTCTTCGCGGAAGTTGGCAAGGTCAAAACCTTCACGGCTGAACATCGCCTTAGCTGCATCAATGATACCTACCACATGCAGTTTCAGCCCGTTCTCCATCATCAGTTTTTGCTGTTGGCAACGAATCTGCTCTACCAAGCTGCCACCTACCGTACCGATACCGCAGATAAAGAGGTTCAATACCTGGTATTCGGACAAGAAGAAAGAGTCATGGATGACGTTCAGTGACTTGCGTAAGGATTTGGAATCGACTACAAAAGAGATGTTAGTTTCCGAAGCACCCTGTGCACAAGCGATTACGTTGATACCGTTACGTCCCAGCGTACCGAAGAGTTTACCTGCGATACCCGGCGTATGTTTCATATTCTCGCCAACGATAGCCACCGTAGCCAGGTTTCTTTCCGCGAGAATCGGAGAAATCTCTCCCATCTCGATTTCTTTGGCAAATTCTTCGTTCAGCACTTCGCAAGCCAGGTCGGCATCGGCATTACGTACACCGATGGAAGTACTGTTTTCCGATGAAGCCTGGGATACGAGGAATACACTGATTCCGTTCTTTGCCAGTGCCTTGAAAATACGGTAGTTGACACCGATTACACCTACCATACCGAGTCCCTGAACAGTAATCAGGCTCGTATCGTTGATGGAAGAAATACCTTTAATGGCTTTGCAATGCGGATTGGAAACTTCCTGTTTGATGATAGTTCCTACTCCGTCCGGATTGAATGTATTCTTTATTATAATAGGTATATTCTTGTGGCATACCGGATAAATAGTCGGCGGATAGACTACTTTCGCACCGAAGTTACAAAGTTCGGTTGCTTCTACGTAAGTCAGTTCGGCAATCGTATAAGCCGTTGAGATGACACGCGGGTCAGCCGTCATGAAGCCGTCCACGTCCGTCCATATTTCCAGGCTGTTGGCATCGAGCGCCGCAGCAATAATGGATGCCGTATAGTCCGAACCACCACGACCAAGGTTAGTCACATCACCTGAGATTTTATCAGAAGAGATGAATCCGGGCACTAACGCCACTTTCGGAACGGATTTGAAAGCCTCTTTCACTAACTTATGGGTCAGTTCCGCATCCAGTGTATGTTTATTATGTTTCTTTTCCGTCTTGATAAAAGTGCGTGAATCAAACCATTGTGCCCCTTCGATCAGTTCGGCAACGATAATGGACGAAAGGCGTTCTCCATAGCTGACGATAGTATCCGATGTCTTCGGGGAAAGGTCTTTAATCAGGTAGATTCCCTGAAAAATGTCTTTCAACTCGTTCAGCAGTTCGCCAATCTGACGTTGCAACGATGTTTGTTTTTCTCCGATAGGAATCACTTCCTTAATCATTTCCACGTGGCGGTAAACGATTTCGCGGAACTCGCCTTCATAGGCCGAATCTCCCGCTGCCGCCATCTTCGATGTGTTTATCAATTTGTCAGTGATGCCCCCCAATGCGGAAACAACTACAATTACCGGCTCTTTAGCCGACTCTACGATTCTCTTTACGCTTAAAATGCTGTTCACGGAACCTACGGACGTTCCGCCGAATTTCATTACTTTCATGAAGATACTTATTTAAATGCAATGTCCTGTGTATAGCTTATTACAGAACGATTGGTTGTTTACGAATAAAATTGAATTTGAATTTTGCCTGTTTATACAGGCGTGAATCACGTAGATACACAAAACTATCCATTAACCCCTAAGGGTCATGGTACACATCGATGTGACTGTATGTGGATAGTACTTCATCATAGTCCTGTTTCTACTCTTGTTTTTGATAAGTGTCGCAAAAGTAATAATAAAAACGTTCAATCTATCACTTTTTCCGGTTTTTTTCTGATAAAAAGAATATTCCGGCTTCTTTCCGTCTTATAATTCCTCTTCATATTTATGACATTTTGCTATTAATATTCCATTTATATTATTATATTTGCGAAAACGAACGTACAAATCAGCTTATGAACCCGCTAAATACTTCCGTATTGTTAATATACACCGGTGGAACAATTGGAATGATTGAGAACACCGTGACAGGCGCATTGGAGAACTTCAATTTTGAACAGCTCCAAAAGCATGTCCCCGAATTACAGAAATTCAACTTCCCGATTGATACGTATCAGTTCGACCCGCCGATGGATTCTTCGGACATGGAACCGGATATGTGGCGGAAACTAGTTTCCATTATTCACGAGAACTATGACCGTTATCAGGGCTTTGTCATTCTGCACGGCACGGATACGATGGCATATACAGCTTCCGCACTTAGCTTTATGTTGGAAGGACTGGACAAGCCTGTTATTCTGACGGGTTCCCAACTGCCTATCGGGGTGCTCCGCACGGACGGGAAAGAAAATCTGATGACGAGCATCGAGATTGCCATCGCACAGAATAAAGAGGGAAAGGCGCTTGTTCCGGAAGTCTGCATCTTCTTTGAGAATCATTTGATGCGGGGCAACCGGACAACAAAAATCAATGCGGAGAATTTCAATGCGTTCCGGTCATTCAATTACCCGGTATTGGCGGAAGCGGGGATTCACATTAAATATAATAATGTACAGATTCATGTGAACGGAGAGGAGCGGGAATTGAAGCCGCATTATTTATTGGATACGAATGTAGTGGTATTGAAGTTGTTTCCGGGGATTCAGGAGAATGTGGTAGCTACTATTTTAGATATAAAAGGGTTGAAAGGGGTTATACTCGAAACGTACGGTTCGGGGAACGCTCCCCGCAAAGAATGGTTTATCCGCCGACTTTGCCAGGCCAGTGAACGTGGAATCGTGATTGTCAATGTGACACAATGCAGTGCAGGAATGGTGGAGATGGAGCGTTACGAGACGGGATACCAGTTATTGCAGGCAGGTGTTGTCTCCGGTTATGACAGTACGACCGAGTCGGCTGTTACCAAATTAATGTTCCTGTTGGGGCACGGATATACGCCGGATGAGGTACGCGACCGGATGAACCGGTCGATGGCGGGAGAGATTACTCTGTAAGCCCCCTATTTGTTTTATGCATTGAACAGATTTTCTATGAATTTGTTTTGCGCGTTGAATAAATTATGCCTGTATATATAATGTATACATTAAGAAAACAAAGGTCATTTTGCTGTTTTATCAGATTTCAATATTCTGTTCCAATACCAAATCCAAATCCTCATTATATGCAAACTATTCATATTGAACGGTATTTTGTGGATTATCACAACAAAGATAGTTATTATTGTGATTTGCTTTACATAATTGAATTAAAATCGATGAGATTTGTTTTGTGCTTTGGGCTATTTATACTTACTTTTGCTCCGAAAGCAGGTTTATAGTACAATTTTGACTAGAATAAGAGACAAATGGCAAAAGAGAAAACCGTATATGTATGCAGTAACTGCGGACAAGACTCACCGAAATGGGTGGGCAAATGTCCGTCGTGTGGAGAATGGAATACGTATGTAGAAGAAATCGTACGGAAAGAACCGGCCAACCGCCGACCAGTGTCGGGCATTGAGACGCAGAAGCCCAAACCTGTTGTCCTCAGCGAAATAGTAGCGGATGATGAACCACGCATTGATATGCACGATGATGAACTGAACCGTGTGTTGGGTGGCGGACTCGTGCCGGGCTCTCTCGTCCTGATAGGCGGCGAGCCGGGAATCGGCAAATCAACGCTTGTCATGCAGACTGTACTGCATATGCCGGAGAAGAAGATTCTCTATGTATCCGGCGAAGAGAGTGCACGTCAACTGAAACTTCGTGCCGACCGCCTTTCCGGTGTTTCCAGTGATTGCCTGATTGTCTGCGAGACTTCGCTCGAACAAATTTATGTACATATCAAGAATACGAATCCCGATTTGGTTATCATCGACTCTATACAGACTATTTCTACTGAAAATATAGAATCGTCTCCCGGAAGTATCGCGCAAGTCAGGGAGTGTTCCGCATCCATTCTCCGTTTCGCCAAAGAAACACATACGCCGGTATTGCTTATCGGACATATTAATAAGGAAGGAAGCATTGCAGGCCCTAAAGTATTGGAGCATATTGTAGATACTGTCCTTCAGTTTGAAGGTGACCAACACTATATGTACCGCATTCTGCGCAGCATCAAGAACCGTTTCGGTAGTACGGCAGAATTGGGCATTTATGAAATGCGTCAGGACGGATTGCGGCAAGTGAGCAACCCTTCTGAATTATTGCTAAGTCAAGACCATGAAGGAATGAGCGGGGTTGCCATCGCTTCTGCCATTGAGGGGATACGCCCGTTCCTAATTGAGACACAGGCTTTGGTAAGTTCTGCTGTTTACGGAAATCCGCAACGTTCGGCAACCGGTTTCGATCTGAGAAGAATGAATATGCTGCTGGCTGTTCTCGAAAAGCGTGTCGGCTTCAAGCTTGCACAAAAAGACGTATTCCTGAATATTGCGGGGGGACTGAAAGTGAATGACCCGGCTATCGACTTGCCCGTTATCAGTGCTATTCTTTCTTCCAATATGGACGCAGCTATCGAACCGGAAGTCTGCATGGCGGGAGAAATCGGGCTGTCAGGAGAAATCCGTCCCGTGAACAGGATAGAACAGCGTATCGGAGAAGCTGAAAAGTTAGGTTTCAAACGTTTCCTGTTGCCGAAATATAATCTGCAAGGAATAGATACACAGAAATTGAAGATAGAGCTAGTGCCTGTCAGAAAGGTAGAAGAGGCTTTCAGAACCTTATTCGGATAAGATAGTTATTTATTACATATCAGTTTTATCCATTTTATAATCAAAAGCAACAAGAATCAAATGATACAAGAATACCAACTCCGCGTCCTTCCCGAAATCGCAGCAAACGAACAACGGCTGAAAGAATATCTCTCTGAAGAGAAAGGACTAAATTTACGCAATATCAATGCTACCCGCATCTTAAAGCGAAGCATTGACGCTCGTCAGCGAACGATTTTCGTCAATCTGAAAATACGGGCCTACATCAACGAAATGCCTGAAGAAGATGAATACGAGCATACGGTATATAATAGTGTGGAAGGAAAACCACAAGTAATTGTGGTTGGCGCAGGTCCCGGCGGATTGTTCGCCGCTCTGCGCCTTATCGAACTCGGATTACGCCCGGTGATTGTAGAACGCGGAAAAGATGTGCGTGAACGGAAAAAGGACCTGGCGCAAATCAGTAGGGAACATACGGTAAATCCGGAATCCAATTATAGTTTCGGAGAAGGGGGTGCAGGAGCTTATTCGGACGGAAAACTTTATACCCGCAGTAAGAAAAGAGGAAATGTAGACAAGATATTCAATGTATTCTGCCAGCATGGAGCTTCTACTGCAATTCTTGCCGACGCACATCCGCATATCGGTACAGACAAACTGCCACGGGTTATTGAAAACATGCGTAATACCATTATCAATTGTGGAGGTGAAGTGCATTTTGAGACACGAATGGATGCACTGATCATCGAGAACGAGGAGGTAAAAGGCATTGAAACAAATACAGGAAAAACATTTCTCGGTCCGGTAATACTGGCTACAGGACACTCGGCACGTGATGTATATCGCTGGCTGGCAACCAACAACGTAACGCTTGAGGCAAAAGGAATAGCTGTTGGTGTCCGTCTGGAGCATCCTGCAGAATTGATAGACCAGATACAGTATCACAATAAAAACGGTCGGGGAAAGTACTTACCTGCTGCCGAATACAGCTTCGTAACACAGGTCGAAGGACGAGG
>ENA-OPTB01000954-OPTB01000954.1-human-gut-metagenome-genome-assembly--contig:-NODE-954-length-24948-cov-8.441851_pt1 | contig 24948 bp, 17 predicted proteins | sample MGYA00241810_ERZ501911 | MGnify/ENA primary metagenome ERZ501911 (study PRJEB25962, sample SAMEA2042304) | human gut metagenome | biome: human gut; feature: human-associated habitat; material: faeces... | reverse complement strand
ATAGTGCGAAGAATCTGGTTGCCGCCGGTGTGGCGGATGAGATGCTGGTACAGGTGTCTTATGCGATCGGTGTGGCTAAACCGATGAATATTTTCGTGAATACTTTTGGCCGTGCGAAGGTGAATATGACGGACGGAGAGATCGCCGCGAAGATCTGGGATATCTTCGATATGCGTCCGAAAGCGATCGAGGAGCGTTTGAAATTGCGTAACCCGATTTATTTCGAGACCGCTTCTTATGGCCATATGGGACGCAAACCCCAGACGGTGACGAAGACATTCTCTTCCCGTTATTTGCAGAAGCCGGTTACTTGTGATGTGGAGTTATTCACATGGGAGAAATTGGATTATGCAGATAAGATCAAGGACGTGTTTGGTCTATAAAAAATAAGTGGAAAAAGTAAGCTGGCTTAAATGGCGAAGTATGTTAAGATACTTTGCCATTTAAGTTAAGATACTTAGCCGATGAAGTTAAGATACTTTGCCAAGTATGTTAACTTACCCTTCCTCTTGGAGCATTTCTACTTCTTTTACTTTCCTGAACAGGTCGGACGCAAAGATGAAATCGTTCAACGCTTGGTTATTAGAGGTGATTACCTGCTCTTTTGTTCCTTGCCATTCCTTCACGCCTTCCTTAATAAAGATGATATTATCACCAATATTCATCACGGAGTTCATGTCGTGGGTATTGATAACGGTCGTCATATTGTACTCCACCGTAATGTCGTGAATCAAATCATCAATCAATAGAGAAGTCTTGGGGTCTAGTCCGGAGTTCGGCTCATCGCAGAACAGGTATTTAGGATTTAGGGAGATCGCTCTTGCGATGGCGGCACGTTTCATCATACCTCCACTGATCTCGGAAGGATATAGATGTCCAGCCTCGGACAGGTTTACACGTTCCAAACAGAATTCCGCACGTTTCCTGCGCTCTTTCGTTGAGTCTTTAGAGAACATATCTAAAGGAAACATTACGTTTTCCATTACCGTCATGCTGTCGAATAAAGCGGAACCTTGGAACAACATACCCATTTCCCGGCGTAGCATATTTAACTCATGCTTGTTCATCGTGATCAAGTCTCTGCCGTCGTATAATATCTGTCCGGTATCAGGTTTCATTAACCCGATGATATTCTTGATCATTACCGTTTTACCCGAACCGCTTCGTCCGATGATCAGATTCGTCTTACCATCCTCGAACGTCGTACTTATATCTTTCAAGACGACACGTCCATCGAAAGACTTCGTTATATTCTTAACTTCGATCATTTTTAAGTAAGCATTAAATGGGTTAATATTACGTCGGCAAGTAAAATCATGATACTGCTCATGACCACGGCATTCGTACTTGCCTTACCTACCTCTAGGGCGCCTCCCTTTACGTTATAGCCAAAATAGGCGGCGATGGATGAGATGATGAACGCATATACTACGGATTTGATAATAGAATACCAAATGTAAAACTCGTTGAAGTAGAATTGCAAACCGTACTCGAACGAGGAAGGAGTCATTCCCGTACTCGTTGAGTAACTGGCGAATATGCCGCCCATGATACCGGTGAACATACTGAAGATAACCAATACCGGAATAAAGATCATCAAACCGAGCATTTTCGGAAGGATCAGGAAGTTGGCTGAATTAACACCCATGATTTCCATGGCGTCTATCTGCTCGGTGACTCGCATGGTTCCGATCTCGGAGGCGATATTACTGCCTACTTTACCCGCTAGGATTAGTGCCATGATAGAGGAAGAGAATTCCAGCAAGATAATCTCACGGGTGGTATAGCCGATCGTAAACTTAGGAATCAAGGGGGAACTGATATTCAAGGAGATCTGGATGGCGATAACCGTACCGATAAAGACCGAGATGATTATGACAATCCAAAGAGAGTCCACGCCTAGCTTGTATATCTCTTTGATCAATTGCTTAAAGAACATACTCCACCGGTCTGGAAGTGTTATACTCTTCATCATCAGTAGGGTATACTCACCCATTCTGTGTAATGCTTTATTCATTTTTATCTTGATAAATTTCTGATTTCAATTTGCAAAGATAGCGTAAAATCCACTAATAACCATATAACATCTTAGAAACAAGATTGGTTTTATTTGTAAATCCTATGGTATTAAAGTTTGCCACATCCCTCTTTTTTAACTATGTTTGTTTTCTTAAATACTAAAAAATACTTTTATGAAGCGAATTCTTTTAGGAGTGATCGGCTTGCTGTGTTTATGTGTGGCTTGCCTGCGGAAGGATCTTTCTTTTAAGCCGGGGGAAGTTTGGCCGGATGATAAAGGGGTACATATAAACGCTCATGGTGGCGGTATTCTACGGGTTGGGGATACTTATTATTGGTTTGGTGAACATAAAACGGAGGGCTCGGCTGGAAATCTGGCTCAAGTAGGCGTTCATTGCTATTCGTCGAAAGATTTATATAATTGGAAAGACGAGGGAATCGCCTTATCGGTCGTGCCGGATGATACGACGAGCCATATTGTTAAGGGATGCGTGTTGGAGCGTCCGAAAGTGATTTATAATAAAAAGAATGATCAATATGTAATGTGGTTTCATTTAGAGCCGAGAGGTGCTGGCTATTCGGGAGCATTGAGTGGAGTGGCTGTCAGTAAAAACGTGGCGGGGCCTTACTCGTTCGTAAACGCTTTCCGTCCGAATGCCGGTTTTTGGCCGGTTAATGTACAGGAACTACATAAGCAACCTTGTACGTTTTCCGCAGATCTACGTTTTAGCGGTGGAGAGTTACCTGCCCATCCGGATAGCTTGAATTTATTGGGGCGTGACCAAATCTCCGGACAAATGGCTAGGGATATGAACCTTTTCGTGGATGACGATGGCATCGCTTATCATATTTATTCCTCGGAAGAGAATAGTACCTTGCATATATCGCAGCTGACCGATGATTATACGAGTTATTCCGGTAAGTACGCCCGTTTCTTCCCGGGGCGTTTCATGGAAGCTCCAGCCTTGTTCAAACAGAAGGGGAAATATTATTTGATTATGTCCGGCTGTACGGGCTGGGCTCCGAATGCGGGACGATCGGCGGTCGCTTCCTCGATTTGGGGACCTTGGAAGGAATTGGAAAATCCGTTTAGGGGAGAGAACTCGGAGGTGTCGTTTTATTCTCAGAGCACGTACGTATTGCCTGTACCCGGCCATGCGGATCGCTTTATTTATATGGGAGATCGTTGGACTCCGGAGAACGCTATAGACGGACGTTATATCTGGCTTCCTATCCGATTCGAGGGGGAGCAACCCGTGATCGAGTGGCGATCTGAGTGGAGTTATTAAATTCTCTTATCGCTTTTTTGCGAATGTATGTGATGTAGATCTGCGGATTATCACGTACATTCGCGTTAAATTTTTAAGTAGCTTATGTCAGACGAACAACGAATGGTGCTCCGTACGGAGGACTTGGTAAAGAAATATAGGACTCGTACGGTCGTGAATCATGTATCGATTAACGTGAAACAGGGGGAGATCGTTGGTTTGCTTGGTCCGAACGGAGCGGGAAAGACGACCACCTTTTATATGACAGTAGGTTTGGTCACTCCTAACGAGGGTAAGATCTTCTTGAATGACATGGAGATTACGAAATTCCCGGTCTATAAGCGGGCTCGCAACGGCATTGGCTATCTGGCGCAAGAGGCTTCGATTTTCCGGAAAATGACGGTGGAAGATAATATCCGCTCGGTCTTGGAGATGACGGGACGTAGCGTTGAGTACCAAAAAGAGAAACTGGAAAGCTTGATTTCAGAGTTCGGTTTGAATAAGGTTCGTAAAAACTTGGGAGACCAACTTTCGGGTGGAGAGCGGCGTCGTGCGGAGATTGCCCGCTGTCTGGCGATCGATCCGAAGTTCATTATGTTGGATGAGCCTTTCGCCGGTGTAGACCCGATCGCCGTACAAGATATCCAGACAATCGTGGCTCGCTTGAAACATAAGAATATCGGAATCTTGATTACCGACCACAATGTGTACGAGACATTGAGTATTTGTGACCGGGCCTATCTCCTGTTCGAGGGAAAAGTCCTTTTCCAAGGAACCGCCGAACAACTAGCCGAGAACGAGATCGTGCGCGAGAAATATTTGGGAGAAGACTTTGTGCTGCGTAAGAAAGACTTATAGCAGTCGTTTCAATCGCCTGTTTACCAGTATGAACAGCAGGAAAGATAAGGCGGCGATAAGACAAAAGTCCAAAAGATGCTCGGCGGGAATATCGCCTGTGATAAACTCGTTATCCTTGAGACGACTGTCCGACATCCCTATTACGGCGAAAGCATTATTGACAAAGTGGGCGAACACCGGTATCCAGATGCTCTTGCTCCAATAGAGTAGATAGCCGAAATAGGCTCCGAGTATCATCCGGGGCAAGAATCCGTAAAATTGTAAATGGAAGGCGCTAAATAGTATGGCGGCGACCCATATGATCGTATGAGGGTTGGAGGTCCATTTCCCGATCACTCGTTGCAAGGCTCCTCTGAACAGGAACTCCTCGGTTATCCCGGCCGTAACGGCGATAACGATAAGGTTGGCCAGGATTACCCAAACGCTATCGCTGGATAACAGGATCGTCGTCAGTTGTTCGGCGAGGGTTTCTTGCGCCCGCATCCATTCCTCGATAGGAGCCATAAACGCGGGTAACTCCATCTGCTTGTTGAGCAATCCTAGCAAATTGATAACCGGAGAAAATAAGAACACGCAAACTAAGGTGAGAATCCAGATCCTGCCGTCTGTGATTTTCTTGACTGATAGATAATGGCAGGGATTGTCACTACATATCCAAGCCATGGCGATAGATGGTAGCAAAAAGGTACAGATCGCCGAGATGAACTGAATGAGCCTCATTAAATTAGCGTCTTGGGTTATATCAGCCTGTAAACCGTGGGTCGCAAGTAATAAGCCCGTGGATATAATAGATGATAAAATGGCTCCAGCCAATAAGAATAGCAAGAGGATCAAAAGTTGGATTATCGCCGGACGGGTAGCATATATTCCTTTTATTCTCATAATGATTCATTCAAAGGGTAAATAATTGCCGCCAAATATAAACAAAAGAATAAAAACAGATCAAAATTTGCACGATTAAAAGAATAAGTCTAATTTTGCGACCTAAAATTCGATACGACTATTAATTAAATAAATCATTCAGAATGAACGTTTCGCTTAAAAACAATGATGCCGTAAGCGGTATCGTGAAATTAGAAATAGTGAAAGCTGACTATGCTGATCAGGTAGACAAGAGCCTGCGTAGCCTTCGTCAGAAAGCCAATGTACCGGGTTTCCGTAAGGGCATGGTTCCTATGGGCATGGTTAAAAAAATGTACGGAAAGCACGTGCTGGTAGAGGAGATAAACAAATTAGTTTCTGAGAATCTGTTCAAGTATATCCGTGAGAACGATTTGCATATCTTAGGCGAGCCGATGCCTAACGAGACTGAGCAAAAGCCGTTGGATTTCGATAAGGAAGAGGATTTCGAATTCTGTTTTGACGTGGCTTTGGCTCCGGAGATCAATATCGAGTTGAGCAAGAACGATAAACTTCCGTTCTATCAAGTCGCTATCGATGAAGAAATGCTAAATAACCAAGTAAACGCTTATCGCTCAAACTTCGGTTCTTACGACAAGGTAGACGAGGTTGAGGAAAAAGATATGGTAAAAGGTACGGTAGCCGAGCTTGAGAATGGTGCCCCGAAAGAAGGTGGTATCGTTGTTGAGGATGCTGTCTTGATGCCTATGTATATCAAGGATGAGGAAGAAAAAGCTAAATTTATCGGTGCTAAAGTAAATGCCGTAGTGGTATTCAACCCGAATAAGGCTTACGAGGGTGCTGAGGCAGAGATCGCTTCTTTCTTGAAGATCGATAAAGAGAAAGTGGCTGAGACTACAGGCGACTTTAGCTTTGAGATCAAGGAGATCACCCGTCATAAAGACGCAGAGATGAACCAAGAGTTGTTCGACAAGGTATTTGGCGAGAACGTGGTTACCAGCGAGGAAGAATTCAAGAACAAGATCAAGGAAGCTTTGGCAGAGCAATTCGCTCCTCAGAGTGACTTCAAGTTCTTGACGGATACTCGTGATATGTTGGTTGAGAGAGCTGGCGAGTTGAATTTCGCTGACGATTTATTGAAACGTTGGTTGCTTGCCGCTAACGAGAAGAATACGAAAGAGAAGATCGACGAGGACTTCCCTCAGATCCTTCAGGATTTGAAATATCAGTTGATCAAGGAGAACTTGGTTAAGAAGAACGGCTTGAAGGTTGAGGACGCTGACATCGAGAACTTCGCTAAACGTGTGGCTAAGGCTCAGTTCGCTCAATACGGCATGTTGTCTGTACCTGAGGACGTACTTGACAACTACGCTAAAGACATGTTGAAAAATAAGCAAACACTTCAGAACATCATCGACCGTGCGGTTGAGGAGAAATTGGCTGCTTGGTTGAAAGAGCAAGTGGAACTTGATGTTAAGGAGGTAACCGCTGACGAGTTCAACAAACTTTTTGAATAAAAAGATCTTTACTCGGCCTCTTAGGAGGTTGTTTTATATCAAAAAAGGGATTTCTCTCTAAAAATATCTTAGCGGATAGCGAAATAAATTGTTTCTTTCAGAAATTTATTTATAACTTTGTTTTTCCGTTAAGTCACAGAGGGAAATCCCTTTTTACGTCTTCTCGGTAAATAAAAGATAGGAGAAAATATGGAAGATTTTAGAAAGTATGCTACAAAGCATTTAGGTATGAGTGGTACGGCTCTGGATAGTTATATGAACATCTCCAGTAGCTATATCTCCCCGACAATTATAGAGGAACGACAGCTGAATGTCGCTCAAATGGATGTCTTCTCTCGGTTGATGATGGACCGTATTATTTTCTTGGGCACGCAAGTGGATGATTATACCGCTAACGTGATTCAAGCGCAGTTGTTGTATCTGGATTCCAGTGATCCCGGAAAGGATATCTCTATTTATATCAATTCGCCGGGTGGCTCTGTATATGCGGGCTACGGCATTTATGACACGATGCAGTTTATCTCCAGCGACGTATCTACGATTTGTACGGGTATGGCCGCCTCTATGGCGTCTGTCTTATTGGTGGCGGGAACCAAGGGAAAACGTTTCGGCTTGAAGCACTCCCGTGTAATGATCCATCAACCGCTTGGCGGCGTACAAGGACAGGCTTCAGACATCGAGATTACCGCTCGCGAGATCTTGAAGGTTAAGAAAGAACTGTACACCATAATCTCGGATCATTCAGGTAGACCCTATGAGGAGATCGAGCGCGATGGCGACCGTGATTTCTGGATGACCGCGGAGGAAGCGAAAAAGTATGGCATGATCGACGATGTTTTAACACGTAAATAACAAAAACAACAATAAGAAACTATGGCCAAAACAACAGGCGATACATGTACGTTTTGCGGCAGGAGTAGCCGTGATGTTAATTTGCTTATCAATGGGATCTCTGGTTGTATTTGCGATGATTGTGCCCGGCAGGCGTATGAGATCGTAAAGGAGCAGACAGGAGGTAAGAAAACTTCTTTTGGTTTGAAGCAGAAAGATCTGCCTAAACCGGAAGATATCAAGACTTTCTTGGATCAGTACGTGATCGGGCAGGATGACGCGAAGCGTTATCTGTCGGTATCGGTGTACAACCATTACAAGCGTTTACTTCAAAAGGTTACCGCCGATGATGTAGAGATTGAGAAATCTAATATTATCATGGTGGGCGCTACCGGTACGGGCAAGACTTTGTTAGCCCGTACGATCGCTAAGTTATTGCATGTCCCGTTCGCTATCGTGGACGCTACGGTACTTACCGAGGCAGGTTACGTGGGGGAGGATATTGAGAGTATCTTGACCCGGCTATTGCAAGCGGCGGATTATGATGTGGAGGCGGCCCAACGGGGTATCGTCTTCATCGATGAGATCGATAAGATCGCACGTAAGAGCGATAATCCGTCTATCACTCGGGATGTCAGCGGTGAGGGTGTACAGCAAGGTTTGCTGAAACTTCTAGAAGGATCGATCGTGAATGTGCCTCCTCAGGGGGGACGTAAGCATCCGGAGCAAAAGATGATTGCGGTGGATACGAAGAATATCCTGTTCGTTTGCGGTGGTGCTTTCGATGGAATCGAGAAGAAGATCGCTCAACGCTTAAATACCCGTGTGGTCGGTTATTCGGCTAGTTTGGATACGGCTACCGTAGACCGGAATAATTTACTGAAATACATCACCCCGACTGATTTGAAGTCGTTTGGCTTGATCCCGGAGATTATCGGTCGTTTACCTATCCTCACGTATCTGAATCCGCTGGATCGTGATACGCTTCGTAACATCTTGACCGAGCCGAAGAACTCCATTATCAAGCAATACGTCAAATTGTTCGATATGGATGGCATTAAGCTGACGTTCGATGAGAAAGTCTATGAGTTTATCGTGGATAAGGCGCTTGAGTTTAAGCTGGGTGCCCGTGGGTTACGTTCAATCGTAGAAGCCGTGATGATGGACGCTATGTACAGTATGCCATCTCAAAAAGTAAAGGAACTCCATGTAACGTTGGAGTATGCGAAAGAGAAATTTGAAAAATCGGACGTGAACCGTTTACAGGTCGCGTAAACGTAGGCGGTTTACTATAAATAATACGAAGTATGGCAAAGAAGGATCATTTAACAGAAGAGCTAAATCGGCACTTTGGCTTCGGTACCTTTAAGGGGAACCAGAAGGCTATTATTGAGAACGTGCTGGCCGGGAAGGATACTTTTGTATTAATGCCGACGGGGGGAGGTAAATCTCTTTGTTATCAATTACCATCCATACTAATGGAAGGAACCGCGATCGTGATATCTCCGTTGATCGCTTTGATGAAGAATCAGGTGGACGCGATGCGGAATTTCAGTGAGGAAGATGGGGTCGCCCATTTTATCAATTCCTCTTTGAATAAGTCGGCTATCGACCAGGTGAAATCGGATATATTATCAGGACGTACCAAGTTGCTGTATGTAGCACCGGAGTCCTTGACCAAGGAAGAGAACGTGGATTTTCTGCGTCAGGTAAAGATCTCTTTCTATGCGGTGGACGAGGCGCATTGTATCTCGGAATGGGGACATGATTTCCGTCCGGAATATCGAAGAATCCGTCCGATTATCAATGAGATCGGTAAACGTCCGTTAATCGCTCTGACCGCTACCGCTACACCTAAGGTGCAGCACGATATCCAGAAGAATCTGGGTATGATAGACGCTACAGTCTTTAAATCATCCTTCAACCGCTCTAATTTGTATTATGAGGTTCGTCCGAAAGGAACGAATATAGACCGCGAGATCATTAAGTATATTAAAGCCAACGAGGGTAAATCGGGTATCGTATATTGTTTGAGCCGTAAAAAGGTGGAGGAATTTGCCGACATCTTGAAAGCCAACGGGATAAAGGCGTTGCCTTACCATGCGGGAATGGATTCGCAAGTACGTTCCGCCAATCAGGATGCCTTCCTGATGGAACAGGCGGATGTGATCGTGGCTACGATCGCTTTCGGTATGGGTATCGACAAGCCGGATGTCCGTTATGTGATTCATTACGATATCCCGAAGAGCCTAGAAGGTTATTACCAGGAAACCGGTCGTGCCGGTAGGGATGGCGGAGAAGGCCAATGTATCGCTTTCTATGCTTATAAGGACTTGCAAAAATTGGAGAAATTCATGCAAGGAAAGCCCGTGGCCGAACAGGAAATCGGCAAACAGTTGCTTTTAGAGACTGCAGCCTATGCCGAGACTTCCGTCTGCCGGAGAAAAGTGCTATTGCATTATTTCGGTGAGGAATACCTGGAAGATAATTGTGGTAATTGTGATAATTGTTTGAACCCAAAGAAGCAGGTGGAAGCGAAGGAATTGTTAAGCGCGGTACTGGAGGTTATCAGTACGTTGAAAGAAAAGTTTAAGGCAGATTATATCGTAAATATTTTGGTAGGTAACGAAACCTCCGAAATCCAAAATTACAAGCACAATGAATTAGAGGTCTTCGGTTCCGGACAGGACGAGGATGATAAAACTTGGAACGCCGTTATTCGTCAGGCTTTAATCGCTGGCTATTTAGCGAAGGATATTGAGAATTATGGTTTGCTGAAAATCACGGAAAAAGGTAAGGAGTTCATGAAGAAGCCGGTATCGTTCAAGATTACCGAGGACAATGAATTCGAGGAAGAGGAAGAGGAAGTTCCGGTTCGTGGGGGCGCCTCTTGTGCGGTAGACCCGGTTCTTTATTCCATGATGAAGGATTTGCGTAAGAAATTATCCAAGCGGTTGGAAGTTCCGCCTTTCGTGATTTTCCAAGATCCCTCTTTGGAGGCTATGGCTACTACTTATCCGATCACGTTGGACGAGTTGCAGAATATCCCGGGAGTGGGCGCTGGTAAGGCGAAACGTTATGGCAAGGAGTTCATTGAGTTGATCAAGAAACATGTAGAGGAGAACGAGATTGAGCGTCCGGAGGATTTGCGCGTACGTACGGTCGCTAATAAGTCCAAGTTGAAGGTCTCAATCATTCAGCGGATCGACCGTAAGGTGGCGCTGGACGAGATCGCGTTGACTAACGGACTTGAGTTCACCGAGCTTTTGGATGAGATCGAGGCGATCGTATATTCCGGTACACGTATCAATATCGATTATTTCTTGAATGATGTGATGGATGAGGATCATATCGAGGATATTTACGAGTATTTCAAGGATTCGGAGACCGACGGTCTGGAAGACGCCATCGAGGAATTAGGCGGTGACTATACGGAAGAGGAGATTCGCTTGGTCCGTATCAAGTTCTTGTCTGAAATGGCAAACTAATGGGAGGGTGGCCCGGTTCCACTCTAAAGAAAAAACAAATAATGAAGCTTATTGTTCCTTCCGAAAGAGATTTATTTTTCCTTCGGAAGGAATTTTGTTTTCGTTCGGATGAAAGTTTATTTTCTTCCGAATCGAATTTTTAATTTCTCCCGTATCGATTTATTGCGTGAAAAGTCGTATATTTGCGCGCAATAATTTTTAAAGCATAAGTTCTATGTCATTTATTGCAGACAGGGTAGTTATGGATGGGTTAACGTTTGACGATGTATTGTTAATCCCAGCTTATTCGGAAGTTCTTCCTCGTAATGTCGATCTCACGACAAAGTTTTCACGTAATATCACATTGAATATACCGATGGTGTCGGCCGCTATGGATACGGTTACCGAGGCCAAGTTGGCTATCGCTATCGCCCGTGAGGGAGGTATTGGTGTGATTCATAAAAACATGACGATCGCCGAGCAGGCAAAGCAGGTCCAGACCGTTAAACGTGCGGAGAATGGAATGATCTATGATCCGGTGACTATCACGAAGGGCAAGCGTGTGGCGGATGCCTTGGCAATGATGGCTGAATATAAGATTGGCGGTATTCCCGTGGTGGATGAAGGCGGGTATTTGGTAGGTATCGTGACAAACCGTGACTTGCGTTTCGAGAAGGACATGAACCGTTCTATCGACGAGGTGATGACGAAAGAGAATTTGGTCGTAACCGGACAATCTACGGATATGGAGGCCGCCGCTCAGATCCTTCAGGAACATAAGATCGAGAAGTTACCGGTGGTCGATAGCCATAATAAGTTGATCGGCTTGATTACCTATAAAGATATAACGAAAGCGAAAGATAAACCGAAGGCTTGCAAGGATTCGAAAGGTCGTTTGCGTGTAGCTGCCGGTGTAGGCGTTACGTTCAATACCTTCGAGCGTGTAGCCGCTTTGGTGGATGCCGGGGTGGATGCTTTGGTGATCGACACGGCACATGGTCACTCAAAAGGTGTGGTGGATGTCTTGAAACAGATTAAGGCGCAATATCCGCATATTGATTGTGTGGTCGGTAATATCGCTACGGGCGAGGCTGCTAAATATTTAGTGGAAGCCGGGGCGGACGCCGTGAAGGTAGGTATCGGTCCGGGTTCGATTTGTACAACTCGTGTGATCGCTGGTGTGGGTGTTCCCCAGTTGTCGGCTATTTACGATGTGGCGAAGGCGTTGGAAGGAACTGGTGTGCCTTTGATCGCCGACGGTGGCTTGCGTTACTCCGGTGATATCGTGAAGGCGATCGCCGCTGGTGGATCTTCCGTGATGATGGGATCTCTGTTGGCGGGTGTAGAGGAGTCGCCGGGCGATACGATTATCTTCAATGGCCGAAAGTTTAAGTCTTACCGTGGAATGGGGTCGTTGGAAGCTATGCAAAAGGGGTCCAAGGATCGGTATTTCCAAGATGTGGAGGACGACGTGAAGAAGCTGGTTCCGGAGGGAATCGCTGCCCGTGTTCCGTTTAAGGGTTCTTTGTATGAGGTCATTTACCAAATGGTAGGTGGTTTACGTGCGGGAATGGGTTATTGCGGGGCTCATAATATCGAGGAGTTGCATAAAGCTCGTTTTACTCGAATCACCAACGCAGGTGTGCAAGAGAGCCATCCGCATGACGTAGCGATCACGCAAGAGGCTCCGAATTATAGCCGCGGTGAATAGTAATACAAGTTTTACGTTTTATAAAAAACACTAATTTAATGGGATAGCATACTTTTCTTGTCGGCTCTCCGTTAGATTAGTGTTATTTTTGTAATGTATATTCGTGCTATGGTAAAAGAATTTTTGATGAAAAAGTTACTTATTTCATTAGGGGTATTCGCTTGTGTGACAGTTAACGCTCAAACCGCATCCGATTCGGTCGTTATGACGGTCGCTGGAAAACAAGTGCCTTTATCTGAATTTATTTTTATCGCGGAGAAGAATGGAGAGGTGGATTTATCGAATACAAAGTCCGTCAAAAACTATGTCGAGCTATTTAAAAATTTTAAGCTAAAAGTAGCGGAGGCGGAATCTTTAGGGATCGACCAGACATCCTCATTCAAAAGTGAGCTGGATGGATACCGGGCTCAGTTGATCGATAGCTATATGTCGGATAAGGAGGGTGAGAAAGCGGCTGCCCGTGCGGTATATGACCGTGGGGATCACTCGGTAGAGTTGACCCACATCTTATTCCGTTTGCCGGAGAAGACGGTCTCCAAAGATACGGTAGCTGTATATCAAGAAGCCATGCGAGTATACGAACGTCTCCAGAAAGGAGAGGATATGGAAACAGTCGGAAAAGCTTTGGCCGAGAAGGATAAGGAGCATGTCGCTTGCGAATATGTACGTTGCTTGCTCCCGATGCAATCCCTAAAAGTGTTTGAGGATGCCGCCTATTCCTTGCCGATTGGCGTGGTGTCTGAACCGGTTCGCACGAAATTAGGATTTCATTTGATAAAAGTCCATAGTCGTAAACCCAATCCGGGGCGGGTACATGTCGCTCATATCTTGATCGCCTTCCCGAAAGATTCCGCTATTCAGGACTCATCGGCTTTTCTGGCAAAAGCGCAAGCTATCTATAAGCAAGTACAAGAGGGAGCTGATTTTGGCGAGTTAGCGAAAGAATATTCTGGGGATGCTGCTTCCGCTAAGAAAGAGGGAGTATTACCTTGGTTTGGGGTAGGCGAGATGGTCCAGCCTTTTGAGCAAGCCGCTTTTGCGTTGAGCAAGCCGGGTGATTTATCCGAGGTGGTGGAAACTCGTTTTGGTTACCATATCATTAAGTTGATCGATAAGAAGGGACGCCCTTCGTTTGAGGAAGAGGAAAAAGCTTTGTCGAGACGTATGGGGCAGGGTGAACGTAACTTCGAGTTATATAAAGCTTTCGACGATCGTATGAAAAAAGAATACGGATACGTTTTCTATCCGGAAGCCTATGCGGAGCTGCAAGCGTTATGTAATGATTGTTTCCCCACGGACGAGGCGTTTTATGAGAAAGCGAAGGATATGAACAAGACGCTTATGCAATTGGATGGAAAGGATTTCCCGCAAGCGGAGTTCGCTTATTATATCCAACGTTGTCCGTTCTCGACAAAAACGTATGCGGGTGATTTTATGCAAGAGATCTATGATTTGTTTATCCGCGATATCGTAACGACCGCCGAGCGTAAGAATCTGGAGACAAAACATCCGGAGATCCCTCATTTGATGCAGGAGTACCGGGATGGGATTCTGTTGTTTGAGGTCAGCAACCGGGAGATCTGGAGCAAACCCTCCGCCCAGCAGAAGGTGTTGGAAGCGAAGTGGATTGCGGATTTGAATAAAAAATATCCGGTGACTGTCAACTGGAAATTATTGAAGAAACTAAAGAAATAAAATAAAGATAGATATGAGGATAGTCTTCATGTTCCTAACGTTCGTTGTGTTGTTGGGTGCCTGTAAAGGTTCTCAGCCAGCTGATACTACGGATGTCTTGGTTAGTGTGAAAGGACGTACCCTAAATCGTTCGGAGGTGAATAAGCTAATACCCCGGGGGATTTCCTCCGCAGATAGTCTGTTGCTGGCCGAGGGCTTTACCAAGAAATGGGTAAAGGATGTATTGGTGTACGATGTGGCTTTGCGTAACTTAGGGGATGAGAAAGAGGAGGTCGATAAATTGGTAGAGGAGTACAGGCGTTCCTTGGTTCGTTACCGTTATCAGGAACGATTGGTGGAGGAGAAGCTGAAAACTGATATCCGGGAAAGTGATAAATTAAACTATTACGAGGAAAACCAGAAAAAGTTTATCTTGGATAAAGGCTTGATCAAGGGATTATTCTTGAAAATCCCGGTTGATGCCCCGGGACTTACCGACGTCAAAAAGTGGTACAAATCCACAGATGTGGCCTCTTTAGAAAAAATTGAGAAGTATAGTGTGCAAAATGCCACGATTTATGAGTACTTTTACGACAAATGGGTTGATTTCGATGAGGTAATGGATAATATACCGATCCATGTGTCGAATCCGAATGCGTTTCTGAAGGCGAATAAGTATGTTGAGGTGGCGGATAGCAGTTATTGTTATCTGTTGAATATCAAGGAATATTTACCTTTCGGCAGTGTGGAGCCATATGATTATGCCAGTTCGCACGTCACGGAAATGCTGGTCAACCAACGAAAAGTTGAATTCTTGAAAAAATTTGAAGACGAGTTATATAACGATGCGATCCGGAGCGGTGACGTGGAATTCCATTCCGAGCCGTGATCTCTAATTTTATAAATGGGTAGACATGATGAAAAAGATTTTAAGTGTATTCTTTCTTGCCTGTTGTTCTTGCATTGTAATGGCGCAAGACAATGTGATCGATGAAATTGTGTGGGTGGTAGGAGATGACGCTATTTTACGTTCGGATATTGAGACGCAGCGTTTGTATAATCAAAACGAGGGGGTCCGTTTGGATGGCGACCCGTATTGCGTGATCCCGGAGCAGATGGCGATACAGAAACTATATCTGAATCAAGCTAAGATCGATAGTATTACCGTGAACGAGAACCAAGTGATCCAGAGCGTGGATCAATGGATGAACATGGCTGTGAACCAAATCGGGTCTCGCGAGAAATTGGAGGAATATTTCGGTAAGAAATTTTCCCAGATCAAGGATGAGCGTAAGGAGATGGTGCGGGAGCAGCAGGTAGTGCAACAGATGCAGCATCAATTGATCGGCGAGATCAAGCTGACACCTTCCGAGGTGCGTAAATATTTCAGCCAGTTGTCTCAGGATAGCCTGCCGAACATCCCTACGACTGTAGAGGTGCAAATCGTTACCTTGGAACCGAAGATTCCGTTTGAGGAAACAGACGCCATCAAGGCCCGCTTACGTGATTTCACGGAGCAAGTTAATTCCGGTAAGATGGAATTCTCTACGTTGGCTCGTTTGTACTCGGAAGATCCGGGTTCGGCGTCTCGAGGAGGGGAGTTAGGTTTCATGAGCAAGACACAGCTGTTGCCGGAGTTCGCGAACGTTGCGTTCAACTTGAAAGACCCGAAACGTGTCTCCCAGATCGTACAGACGGAGTATGGTTACCATATCATCCAATTGATCGAGAAGCGTGGAGACCGTATCAACTGCCGCCATATCTTATTGAAACCGAAGGTTTCCGATAAGGAGTTGGCGGATGCTACCACTCGTCTGGATTCATTGTACAATGATTTGCAGGCGAATAAGTTCACGTTTGAGGAAGCCGCTACATTCGTCTCTTATGACAAGGATACACGTAATAATAAGGGTTTGATGGTAAACCAAGATTACGAGAGCAGCAATATGGGAACCCCTAAGTTCGAGATGCAAGAACTTCCGCAGGAAATCGGTAAGGTGGTATATGGCATGAAAGTCGGAGAGATCTCCAAGCCTTTTACCATGTTGACGAACAAGCAGAAAGAGGTAGTAGCTATTGTTAAGCTGAAAGCTCGGACGGAAGGACATAAGGCGAATTTGGCCGATGACTTCCAAGCTTTGAAAGCGATCGTAGAGGCTAAGAAACGTGAGGAATTATTGAACGACTGGATCACGAAGAAACAAAAATCAACCTACGTGCGTATTAGTGACGGTTGGAGGAATTGTGATTTCAAATATCCGGGTTGGATTAAGGAATGAGACTAATTAACAGGTTATTTCTAGCGCTCTTATCGTGTGCTTTATCGGTTGGCGTATTTGCGCAAACGCAAGATAGCACGGTGGTAGCCGCCAAAGATAGTGTCGCTCCCAAGAAGACGAAGGTCTTTTTGGAGCATGCGAATACGCTTTCGTTCGATAAGGAGAGGAACGCCGAGGCTCAAGTACTGAATGGTGATGTTTGTTTTCGCCATGATAGTTCGTATATGTATTGCGATAGCGCATATTTCTTTGAGCAGACCAATTCCTTGGAAGCGTTTAGTAATGTCCGGATGGAACAAGGGGATACCTTGTTCGTGTATGGAAATTACCTGTTTTACGATGGAAATACCCAGATCGCTTATTTGCGGGAGAATGTCCGCATGGAGAATGGGCAGGTTACCCTGTTTACGGATAGCTTGAACTATGAGCGAATCCCGGATATCGGATATTATTTCGACGGAGGTCTGATTGTCGATTCCTTGAATCAGCTCTCTTCTTTTTATGGGCAATATTCGCCTAGTACGAAATTGGCTATCTTCAATGATAGCGTCCGTCTGGAGAATGAGCAATTCACGTTGTATTCCGATACCTTGCATTATAATACGGACTCGAAGATCGCCACGATCCTCGGACCATCCATAATCGTCTCGGATAGCGGCACGATCTATTCTTCCAGAGGTTGGTACGATACCGTGAATAATACCTCTTTGCTATTGGATCGTTCTCAGGTGGTTTCCGGCGACCGTATCTTGACGGGCGACTCTATCGCCTACAACCGGGAACTGGGTTTTGGGGAAGCGTTCGGTAATATGAGTCTGCAAGACACGGCGCAGCATGTCATGCTGGAAGGCCAATATGGCTTTTACAATGAGAAGAGCGAGTATGCTTTCGCTACGGATAGCGCCCGTTTCTTGGAATTCAGCCAAGGGGATACATTGTTTCTGCATGGTGATACCTTGAAGATGACTACGGTGGACTCCCTTTACCGGGAAGTAAAAGCTTATTACGGCGTCCGTTTCTATCGGACGGATATGCAAGGTGTTTGCGATTCGATGCAGTTTAATACAAGAGACTCTATATTATATATGTATACGGACCCTATCGTTTGGAATGAACAGTATCAGATCTATGGGGATACGATCTTGATATTTATGAATGATAGCTCGATCGATTTCGCTCACGTGAAGCAATTCGCTTTCGCGATACAGCAAATCGATTCTACCGCATTCAATCAATTAAAGGGAAATGACTTGAAGGCTTATTTCGAGGGACAGGTCGTGAATCAGATCGATGTGTCGGGCAACGCCGAATCTATATTTTTCCCCTTGGAGAAGGACGGTTCGATGGTCGGCATGAACGAGACCAAAAGCGGTTTCCTTACGATCTGGCTAAAAGACAATAAGTTGGATAAACTGAAAATCTGGCCGACTCCAACAGGTACGATGACCCCTATTCCTGATTTGAAGCCCGACCAGAAATACTTGAAAGACTTTTATTGGTTTGATTATATCCGTCCTAAAGACAAGGATGATATTTATCAGGTCGTGAAAAGAAAAGCTCAAGATGCTCCGAAAAGAAGCAATAAATTCGTACATTAGCGTCGTATTCATAATTAATAGGTAAAGCTATGGCACTTTTCTCGTTTTATAACATGCGCAAGCCGCGTCAATTTGATCATAAGCCTATTTATTGGGACCCCCATAAGGAAGCCTTGGAGGAACGTATAAGCAAGGTCAAACGTGAAATGGGTGTAGAGGAGCCGTTGGAGGAATATAAGCCGCATATCAAGGGAACTTTCATTGAAGGTACCTCGCATCTGAAGAAAAGCGTGGGGCGAGGCGAGGATTCCCGGGCTCGTAGGTATAAGAATGTGAAACTGGCGGTGGCCTTGGCGGTCTTGGCTGCTTTCTTTTGGTATTTGTTCTGGTAATGAGCGATATCATTCATTTACTTCCGGACCATATCGCCAATCAAATCGCGGCGGGAGAGGTGATTCAACGTCCGGCCTCTGTCGTTAAAGAGTTGGTCGAGAATGCGGTGGACGCTGGCGCTTCCAATATCCAAGTGAACATTAAGGATGCGGGTAAGACATTGATACAGGTGATCGATGACGGGAAAGGTATGTCCGAGACGGATGCTCGCATGGCTTTTGAGCGGCACGCTACTTCTAAGATTTCTACGGCCGAGGATTTATTCTCTTTGCATACGATGGGTTTCCGAGGTGAGGCATTGGCCTCTATCGCCGCTGTCGCCCATATAGAGTTGCGTACCCGGGCTAGAGGGACCGAGCTTGGCACTTGCCTATCCATCGCGGGTTCCAATCTGGAGAGTATCGAGCCGGAGGCTTGTAACGAGGGAAGTATCTTCTCGGTAAAGAATCTTTTCTTTAATGTTCCCGCCCGCCGGAAATTCTTGAAGTCGAATGAGACGGAATTCCGGAATATCATCAATGAGTTCGAGCGAATCGCCTTGGTGAATCCGCAGGTGGGTATGTCTCTTTATCATAATGATGCGGAGATATTCAATCTGCCCGAGTCGGGGTTACGTCAGCGCATCATTAATATATATGGTAAGAGTTTAAACCAGAAGTTGCTCTCTCTGGATGCCCAAAGTTCCATGGTGACTATTTCCGGTTTCGTGGGGCGTCCGGACTCGGCGAAGAAGCGAGGGGCATTGCAGTTTTTTTTTGTGAATGGTCGTTATATGAAGCATCCTTATTTCCATAAGGCGATCATGCAGGCCTATGAGCAATTGATTCCTGCCGGGGATATGCCGAATTATTTTGTTTATTTCACGTTGGATCCCTCCTCGATCGATGTCAATATCCATCCGACAAAGACGGAGATTAAGTTTGAGAACGAGCAACCGATCTGGCAGATCTTGATGGCCGCTACCCGGGAGGCGTTGGCTAAATCGAGCGCTATCCCTACGATTGATTTCGATGTGGAGGACGCGATCGATATTCCTGTTTACAACCCGGTCAAGAAAAGTGAGCCTAGTACTTATAAGGCCCCGAAAGTGCAAGTGGATTCCAGTTATAATCCGTTTGACACTACTTCCTATAAAAAACCGGAATTCGATTGGTCTAAATTATATCAAGGGTTTGAGAACGACCGAGTGGCTGTCCAACGGGAGTCCGAGACTTTCGAGGATGCCCCGATCGAGGAATTGCCGGCCGAGGCTTCGGATCCGGAAAAACTGTTTACGGAGGTAAGCAATCCTTGCTATCAATATAAAGGGCGATATATCGTGACATCCTTGAAATCGGGTCTGGCGATTATTGACCAGCATCGTGCGCATGTGCGTATCTTGTTTGACCAATACCTGTCGAATATCCGTCAGCAACAAGGTGTATCCCAACAAGTCTTATTCCCGGAGATCGTAGAGTTTACCGCTGCTGAGGCGGCTGTACTGCCTTCCTTATTGGAGGATTTGTGCTTCGTCGGCTTTGATCTGAGCAATCTGGGAAATGACAATTACGCGATCAATGGCCTGCCCGCCGGTATAGAGAACCTTGATCCGGTAAATTTGGTAAAGGATATCGTGGACCGGGCGATCGAGACCGGATGCGCAGTGCATGAGAAGATCTGCGAGGCCATCGCCTTGTCTTTAGCCAAAGCCGCCGCTATCCGTCCCGGCAAATCCTTATCCTTGGAAGAGATGGATCATCTGATCGCCTCCCTGTTCTCTTGTTCGGACTCGAACCTGACCCCGGATGGAAAGACGATTATCTCCATGCTGACAGATGAGGAGCTGGAGAGAAGATTTAAGTGCTAGGGATGATTTCGATGACATAGGTTTCACGGCTGCATTTACATTTAGGTCTCCCGGACATGCGGCCCGGAAGCAGGCGTGGAACACATCTTCCTCGATCGGACGTTTATAGAAAGCCTCATTCGATCGCATGATCGCCTCCTCCTTTGCGGAGGTGAACCAATGGCGCTCTCCTTTTTGTAACTCGTTTTTCAGCTGGGCGTAGATTTGATCATGCTCGATACCTTCGCAATTAATCTTGCTTTGCACCTCCACGCATAGGAAACGGAGGCTTCCAGTGGGGTCGCTTAATAGGTTCTTCTGGTTCGTAGTGCCAATAAATGAGGCTAGGCGGGGTAGGGGGGAAATGCTTGGCGTGTGCCTTGCGTACGTTCATTCCGGCCATCTGCATCCAATTTTTCAGTAAAGCCATTTTACGGTCGGACAACCGGTCGAACTCATCGAGGTTGATTAAGCTAAAAACATTCTTGATTAAACAATCAGCTGTAAATCAGCATAATATAAGAGTAAATCTGATTGTTAAATATGATTTACAGTGCTGGGAGCATTATAGACTACTTAGGTTGGTACTCGGTACTTCTCTTGATTGGGTAAGAACAAATAATGTGTCTCGGACGTGTACATTATGTAACTTGCGTTACTTTGATTTAGAGTTATCTCTAAATTCTTCTAACTTTAATCAGTCTACGATAATAGCTTCTTCGACATCATCAGGCAGGAGATTATTTCCTGCATCCTCTGGCGTTTTAACTACGTAGTCTGTAGGAATATCTATATTCATAGCTTCCTCTTGCTTACAGTAATATTCGTCCTGTAAGGTTTCTAAGGTTTCTTCATCAGGTATTGTTATAATCTTCGGAATTAACGGAAGTGTTGCTGCTCCAATCATTCCTGAGATAGAATGAATATAACTCTCCCTAATGAATAAATAATTTATAGATATGTTAGAGTGGATTGCCTTACAAATGAATGCAGCTATTGCAGCATTAACACCATTAACGATGAAATATGACTTAGCCAATTCATTCAATGAGGTAATCTTCTCAAAGTCCAGCTTAAACATGGTGTCCTCCATTCTATTTACGGTAACTTTTACAAACTCAACCTTAGTTAAGTTTTCAATATTATCGCGCACAGCATTAAATGCTTTAGTGAATGTTATCTTATTGTAGAAGGAACTCTCTACTAAATGATTAACAATCTCTTTATTAGAGATTTTAGACACCATATTAGCTGATATTACAAAAGAGTTAGTTCTATCGAACATCTTCTTGGATAGCATACCATTTCTCATAATTATTCATTTTAAATATTTAATAATTAGTTGATTATGATATGTGCCTATCAACAGACCACGATTCCACCTCTTAACAAATCTCATAGCTCGTATGAGTGTAGTTATATGGACTTGTAACGTTTAAAGATGCTCTTATGCACAATCAAGCGTTTGCTGCTAATGGTCTTGCAGTAATTTAATGTACACTAAACCAAAGAACACATTATTTGTACTGCAAAGGTAGTAAAGATTGGCTTATAATGAAATAAAAGCAGCATAAGAGTTCTCTCCGATGCTGCTCCGTTTGGCATATAAAGAATTTATTGCTTGGTATAAAGTTCTACGTGTCCGTCCTCGTACATCAATTTCATCTTATTGTCAGATATGTTATAATAGTATGTTTCAGGTGAATTATCTCCAAAGTCAATAATAAACTTCTCCTCTTTATCGTCCATTGTATAAGTAAATGGGTCTGTATTAGAAGTGTTGTCATGTATATTCACAGATTCCCAACTGCCTGTATTGTCACTATAAAAGGTGATAATCTCTTTGTACCCTTCGTCTGTGATGTAAATCCAACTACCTACAAGGGGAGAATTACTCAATGCTTCAGAGATTGTCCCGTTCTCAATATTCAGATAGAATGTGTAATCTTTCTTAGTACCGTCATAATATATAATATCAGCTTTGTATTCCCATATGTTGGCAGACTTATTTACTATGGAGTAGGATAGCTTGGCATTGGCTTCGTAATCGAATGGAAGATTGACTTCCTTCCACCAAAGTATCTTATCCTGCTTTAGATTTAATCTTGACAATTTTACATTATAGACCTTCCAATAAGTATCATAATTAATCTTACCGTTGATAACCACTTCCTCTGCTGATAAGCATTCAACAGCATTCATATAGGTTATTCCCACCTTTGACAGTATATATTGAAAGACATCATTGTTATCATATTTGCCATATTCAATGGCATAAACAGTATCTCCCGTAGATGTATAGCAACAATCATGTATGAAGCTATATTCATTATTGTACCAATCAGGAATAAATGTTCTTATGCTCCAAGAATCTACAGGCATAATATTACTCATCTTAGACTTCCCTTCATTTACAAATAATATTCTCGTGAATGGAGATGTTCCTCCAAAGAAATCAAGCAATATAATAAAATCCTTATTGGATTCTATATGTGGTTTACCTATATGAGAATGAGATAAGCCAATAGACTTTACTGTTACTTCCTCATATTCGCCATAGCCTTTGTAAACCTTATATATGGTATCAGTCTTTACATTATCCACCCAATCAAAGACCTTAGCTTTAGTAGCTTTTTGGAATAAGTTTATCATTAGATACCCTTTAGCTGTAATTCCTGTAAATTCGATAGTATCACCATTATCATTGAATCTTTTACAGGTCATATTCTCGTAATCATCAATGTACTGTGAATATGTCTTTTCTAAATCAGATGAACCATTATTTCCATTGGGGTCAAAGTTAATAACTGGCTCTCTCTCTAATTCGTCATCCCCACAGGAGCTAAATCCTGCGCATAATGCAACCAATAATGAAGCTGCTAATAATCTAATTGTTCTCATGAATCTATTTTATTTATAAAGTTTTGTTTTAATTCTTCTTCATATCGAGTAGGTGTCTTATATGGTGGAAACAATTCTATAAAGAATGCTACTCCAGATAAGATTTGAATTATAATAATAGTCCATGCCCACCATGAACCTGTACGTGTCTTATTCATATAATCTACTCCATAGGAGATAAACCAAGTCCAACAAGCAATCATTATTAGAAATGTAATGAGTTTTATAATTCTCCACTTCATCCTATTCTTCAATGCTGTTTGATATTCAAGACTGCTATTTAATATTTTACATCGTTGTTGCTCCCATAATTGGCTTCTACAAGCTATCCATTGTTCTTTATAATGCTTCAACCTATTTTCTTCTTGGATGCGCTGCCTCTCTGCCCTTATAGCTTGTTCGTGCTGTAATTGCTTCTTCTTCTCAGCTTCCTTTTGTCTTTTAAGATAAAACGCAAGGTCATTCAATGATTTGGGTTGAAAGGTGTTACTATGTTCTTCATTAATCATAAAGAGGTACTCCTCTGTTCCATCTTTCTGTAAGGCGAATAATAAATTATCCAAGAATGATGGGTGTAACATATAGGATTGTTCTTTGAAAGAGATAATAAGAGATTTGTTAGCAGGTATGTACTTCCATGTAGCATTGGTTACATTTCCTTTGCTTGACGCGATGAGTGAACCATCTTCTTGAAAGATATATAGTTCTTTATATCCTGTATTATTAAATATCTGCCAAGACTTATTGCATAGCACAGTCTTTATATCCAGATTATCACTGAGCCTATTATATCTGTTAAGAATATCCAACAAGTAGGTTTTCATATCCATTTATCTATGCCTACCTGTTCCCTATGGATAAGCTGTTAAAATAAAAGAGGTGTGGGAACTATATTTGTCTTATCCTTAGATTAGGTCTTCGCATTACCCTTAGCATGGATAAAACAATAGCCCCACACCAAGAGGTATATAGTTCACCTAAGCGATGAATATATATCACAGTGTGGGTGCTATTGCTATCATCTTCATGCTAAAATTAAAGTTGCGAAGTTTAATCTAAGAAGATAATTTCAATAACACCTTTCGTTAATTATGTCCTTCCAACTCCCTATCTCATTAGTTCATTGGAATTGGTGCAAAGATAATGAAAGGTTTTAAATCACTAAGCATGGAGTGAGGATAAATAGTAAATTCTATGCCCTCAAACATAGTCTGAATGAGATATTTAATCTGAGTTGCATCTAAACTCTCCAAATCCATGTGAGTATCAAATTCACTTCTCTCCATATAAGGACTAAATTCTGAATATTATTACCCACCTTGAATTATTGTCTTTAAGTCTACATATTGCTGGATATTCAAGAAGTGCTACCTGTAACATGATTAATAAGAGTTGAAATAGTTCTAAAGTCTGTAAACTTATGGAATTGACTTACTTCTATAAGGCTGAAATGCCAAACTACCAAGATTGGACTTTAGATATATCTAAGCTCAAAATTTTATGGATTTGGGACAGAACCATTCAGACCATATAAAGGTGAATCTTAATAATCCTGTCCCAATTATTAGAAGCTCAAACAGTCATAAGTCTGTAGAATCTCTTCCTGCCTTAATCCCAAGTATCTTTTGGTAATGGCAACAGAACTATGGTTGAACAGTTCCATCAGCTTTACTAATGCCAACTCTGCATTATCGCTGTTCATATTATAGACCTGCCTACCAAAAGTCTTTCTAAGAGAATGGCAGCTAAAGTTCTTAATCTTTAGCCTGTACTTCTTCTTCACCTCTTTAAGAATGATATTGATTC
>ENA-OPTB01000941-OPTB01000941.1-human-gut-metagenome-genome-assembly--contig:-NODE-941-length-25112-cov-4.495790_pt1 | contig 25112 bp, 26 predicted proteins | sample MGYA00241810_ERZ501911 | MGnify/ENA primary metagenome ERZ501911 (study PRJEB25962, sample SAMEA2042304) | human gut metagenome | biome: human gut; feature: human-associated habitat; material: faeces... | reverse complement strand
TATTTTTTGACACTCATGTATAGTGATTACTTGTTGAAATAAGCAGATATAACGTGATATAATAGGAAGGCTTCGGAAAAAGTTAAGAAACAGAAGCAAAAATTAAGAAATAAAATGGCTATACGAGGAGAAAAAAAGATGAAAAGAAACATGGCTGAAAAGCTGACAGCATCTATTCTTGCAGCGGTCCTGACCTTTGGTATGATGGCACCGCAGACGGCAGCAGCAAAGAGCACGCTTGAAAAAGATGTTCAGAAACTTGTAAAGAAGAGCAAAGCAAAGAAAGAAAAGACACAGAAAAAGAAGCTGAAAAAACTGTTCCAGTATGTGGAGAAAAATTACGGCTATGCAAGGGCGATCGGCTTTAAAAACAGCAGAGGCTGGGAGAAAACATTTACGGCAGAGATGATCAAAAACAAAAAGGGCAGCTGCTATCATTTTGCAGCCCTGTATGCATTTCTGGCAAAAGAATCCGGTGTGGAGGCAAGGATCTGCCTTGGCAGGACCAACGGCTTTAATAAAGCAAGATGGCAGGATCATGCATGGTGTGAAGTAAAAGTCGGAAAGAAATGGTATATCTGTGATCCGAACATGGATAAATTTGCAGCAAACAGCAAAGGCAAATATTTTATGAAGACGGTTTCCTCCATGAAATCAACGTTCAAAAAATCAAAAACGATCAAAGTAAATTTTTAAGAAAAGGAAGAGCAAATGAAGAAAATCAAAACACTGATTGCAGCAGCAGCAGTTCTGGGACTTGGCGTTACCGTAAGCAGCATTTCACCGGCAGCAGTTTCCATGCAGACGGCAGAAGCAGCGCCGGGACGGGCACAGATGCACTAATGCGGGACATCCTTGAGACGCGGGGCTACCAGAGGTATAATATAGGTGTAAGGTTTGGTAGCTCCTACACGGAAAGGAGCACCAAATGATTATTCGTGAAGATGCCATTTATGGCAGACAGTCCGTTGACCGCAAGGACAGTATCAGCATTGAAAGCCAGATCGAGTTTTGCAAGTATGAATTGAGAGGAGGCAATTTCCGCAAGTACACAGACAAGGGTTATTCCGGCAAGAATACCGATAGACCCAAGTTCCAAGAAATGATGGCCGATATTCGCCGGGGCCTGATCAAGCGCGTGGTGGTCTACAAGCTGGATCGTATCAGCCGTTCCATTCTGGACTTCGCAACCATGATGGAAACTTTTCAGGAATACAATGTCGAGTTCGTTTCTTCCACGGAAAAGTTTGACACGTCCACCCCGATGGGGCGGGCCATGCTGAATATCTGCATCGTGTTCGCCCAGCTCGAACGTGAAACCATCCAGAAGCGCGTGACCGATGCCTACTATTCCCGCTGCCAGCACGGTTTTCACATGAGCGGCGCGGCCCCCTACGGCTTCCAACTGGAGCCGACCACCATTGAGGGCATCCGCACAAAAATGATGAAGCCTGACCCGGAAACGGCAGATATTGCAAAGCTGATGTTTGAAATGTACTCTCAGCCCGGAATTTCTTTCGGGGACATTGCCCGTTACTTTGCCGACGAGGGCATCCTGATCTACGGCAAGGAAATGAAACGGGGCTTTATCTCCCAACTTTTGAGAAACCCCATTTACGCACAGGCTGACCTCGATATGTACGAGTTCTTCAAAAGCCAGGGTACGGTGGTAGTCAATGAAGCCACAGATTTTGCCGGGACAAACGGCTGCTATCTCTATCAGGGCCGGGACGTGCAAGAAAGAAAAAACAAGCACCTGAAAGATCAGATACTTGTTCTGGCTCCCAGCGAGGGGCTGGTATCGTCTGATACATGGCTGCGCTGCCGGAAAAAGCTCATGGCAAACAAGACGTTCCAAGGCGGGCGCAAGGCAAAGAACACATGGCTTGCCGGAAAGGTCAAGTGTGGCCGCTGCGGGTACGCGCTTATGAGCGTCGGCAATCCAACAGGTGTTCAGTATCTCCGCTGCTCCAAGCGGGCTGACAGTAAAAGCTGTGACGGCTGCGGGACGCTCCGCACACGGGAATTTGAAAGGTTTCTGTACGGCGAGATGGTCAAGAAGCTGTCTGAGTTCCAGACGCTGACGGCAAAGCGAGAAACGGTCAATCCCAAATTGACCGCGCTGAACATGGAGCTTGCCCGCGTGGAGGACGAGATTGAAAAGCTGCTGAATACTTTGACCGGGGCTAATGCGGTGCTGCTGTCCTATGCCAACAGCAAAATCGAGGAGCTGGACACACGCCGCCAAGCCCTGACAAAAGAGATCTCGGCGCTGTCAGCGGAAACCATGTCCCCGGAACAGATTGAGCGGTTGTCGGTCTACCTGAACCAATGGGAAGAAATTGACTTCGAGGACAGGCGGCAGGTTGCCGACGGCCTGATCTCACAGATCCGCGCAACCGACGAACACGTTTCGATTGAGTGGAAAATTTGACTTTTACTTATCCATCGCACACGACAAAGGGCTGTGTGCCCTTGTCAAGCGATGTAACGTATCATGATGCAAACCATAGATGATTTGTAAAAATTTTCTGTCAGAAAGCAGCATGGAACCGCAGTCATACGGTGTCCAGTAAATGTACTGCTGAAAGGGGTAGAAGTTCTTGTTTGTCATGTATTTTTCAAATTCACGCTTCAGCGCAATGGAATTATGATAATGCGGAACTACAAAAAGCTCTCTGATATAGGTCCACTCGCACCAATCCGGGAACAATACAGCCACGGCATCAATGTATTTATTGATCAGATCATTGAGATCCAGCATGTATTTTTCAGACCGATAATTTGCCTTAATAATCGGAATGCCCCATGATTCCAACGCCGCAATGTTCTTATGGTCATACCACTCCAAAGATGTCAGATTTCTCAGATTGTATCGCATTTCATCATCGGTTTTTTTGAACGTACAGAAAAGCGTTGTACGCAATTTACAAAGATAGCGAATGATCGTGGCTGACTGGGATGCATAAAGGGATTGCAATAAATCCTGACTGGACTCCATAAAGCACTGCTCCAGGACATTTTTCCGGACACCAATCAGATACGCAATGGTTGTCACAAGATCTTTCGTATCAACTGTCGTATTCTGCTTCATGCTTTACACCTCCGGTAAATCAAACTGGTTTTATATAATTGTATAGAACCAGTATACCAGATATCCGTTATGGATTCAATCAGATTTTGTGAATACAGGGTGGTTTCACACAATTTTCAGAGACGAACACAAAAACCGAAGGCAGCCCCACACAAGCGTTGTGCGAAACTGCCTTTGTTCATAATGGATAATCCTTTTGCCTTATGTACAAGAAAACGCAATGCGCTGATCCACTGGCAGCGTAGTCACCGACAGCCACATTTTCTCGTGCTCCAGGTTTTTGAATTGATTCGGGAGAAAACTCCTCTCATAGAGATTGTACGCAATCTTCACCGTCGTACTGGTATTGGTTCTGACGGCGCAGGCGTGAGCCTGGTCGTAGTCACCCTCAAAAAAGGGATTGATGCAGGCAGTGACCTCATTGTCGTAGTATGTGAACCAATTGCTTCCAAGGACAGGAAGCGCATAAAAGGTCAGTCCTTTTGGATAATCCCCTTCATTGGCAACCGTCAGGGTCAGCTCCAGGTACTTTTCCGACAGGAAATGAAAATCCTCCGGCTTCTTGCCCAACTCTTTCAGATAATCCTCTGCATCTATCATGCGGGCGGATTCCAGCGAAACAGAATAGCCGGGCTGTTCCAATGCATTATTCGAGATATTGTCGCCAAAGGACACCATTTCGTGCATGCCGTATACCGCAGAGGGCCCCTCATAATGCACAGCAAAGGTACCACCGTTCACCTTATAATACCGCACACACCAAGCCACCAGGCAGACGATCAGAGTTGCTGCGATAATCGGCTTTTTCATTCGGCAGTTCCCTCCGCATCCATGTGCTTTTCATCCGTGATTCTGCCGTGCTCAATGGTGTAGATCGTGTCGCAGACACCCTCCAGGGTGACGTGGTCGTGACAGGTCATGATCACCAGCGCACCTCGCTCCCGTTCTTCGGCAATCAGTTTTTTTGTCAGCGCAACACCGTCTGAATCCAGGGCGTTTGTAGGCTCATCCAGAATCACAAGCTCCGGCGATTCCATGATAGCCGCCGCAATCCCAAGGCGCTGCTTCATACCCAGAGAATACTTGCGGTACTTCTTTTTGTCCTTCGGATCAAGGCCCACCCGGGCAATCGCCTTTCTGACCGTTTCGTCCGTAATCTTTCCCTGTATGGACGCCAGCAGCTTCAGATTCTCAAACCCGCTCATTCCGCCCAAAAAGGCAGGGCTTTCGATCAAAATTCCCATGCTCGGGGGGAAGCTGATGTCCTTTCCAAGCACCTTTCCGTCAAATTGAATCTCTCCTTCGGTGGGAACGATCAAACCCGCTATAAGCCGCATGAGCATGGTTTTTCCGCAGCCATTATATCCGCAGAGTCCATACACAGTACCGCTGTGCAAGGTCAGATTCACCTGGTCTGCAACGAGATTCCCCCTGATTTTCTTCACAACATTTTTTACTGTGATTGTCATATGCCACCTCATTCCTTATCGGGCAAAATATCATATCGTTTGAAATACAATGCGCCAGCTATGATCACTGCTGCAATCAGTCCCAGGCAGATCCACATGCCGGTCATGGCAGGATACGCCTCCTCATAGAACCAATCGCTCCGGGTGGTCATAGCACAGCGGGAAAATGCTGCCGGTGTATCGTCCAGTACTCCAAACATCAGCACGCCGATGCTGATCAGATAGCTGTACATGGGTTTGCAAAACAGGCAGAGCAGCATCTGGAGCATATTCAGCGTACAGAGCACCAGCATAGGTGCCAGCAACAGCCAGACCCGCTGCAGCACAGTCAGATCCGGAGCGCCCTTGAACAAGTAAACAACGCTCCTGTCTGCGGTGATCGTCAGGATATCCGGCGTGTTCGTAAATGTAATATCATAGCCATTGAGTACGCTGAACAGCAGGGCTGTCAACAGGAACAGCACATAGAACCAGACCCCGGATGCAATGCACCAGACGCATTTGGCGCCCCACCATGCCCCTCGTTTCCGGGAGCGTGTCAGCACCTGAATGCCGAACTGGGTCAGATCATTGTGCATATAATCAAAATTGATGAAAACTGCAAAGACAAACAGCGCAATCCAGAAATAGGGCAGCGCAATCACCGTACTGGGATCCGGCGCCTTGGTGATGGGATCGCATCCGTGAAAAAGCTCTGCGATCAGATCCAAAAAGGTCGTGGGGCTTTTAATACCCCCGTATGCTTTAAACATGTTGAGATTGATGTCCGCAGACATACACTCAAACAGGCAAAGGATCGGCACCAATATGTACCGCTTGTTCCGGAGGATCCCCTCCCGGATATCACTTAAAATCAGCTTAAAGGCACTCATATTTTCTACCTCGCAGCACATAAATCAGTGTGGACACAACCACAATGAACCCGATACTTGAAAAGACAGTGACCGGCAGGTTGGCAGCCAGGGGGGCGGCACACAGCTGCTCCGTCCAGACCAGTGCGATTCCATTCCCGTTGATCCTAATTCGATACTTCTGCATTACAAAGACAGCCAGAAGCTGCTGTGCCGTAAACACAAGAAAGGGCACCACACTGGAAACGATGTGATTTTTGATCAGCATGCCTGCTGCCGTACCTATGCTTGCCATGGCACCGCCCCAGAGAAATGCCACACCGCACCACATCAGTACAAACAGATACGGGCTTTGATAAAAAATCACAGAGCCAAATTTAAAGGGATCCGCAGGTGATACCAGGTCATCGGGGATGGGCCAGAATGCCGGCGAAAAGGTGCCGAGCAGCATAAAATCCAGAACCAGCGCACCCACAAAGATCATGCCCCCGCTGATGAACGAAACCAGGTATTTTGCGGTAAAATACCTCCTTCGTCCGATGCGGGTAACGGTTTGTGCAATGTACCCGGAACTCCGGTCGTAGCTGACGCTCCAGCTATAGGCAAAGGCAGTCAGAAGGGGCAGCACTATATGCAGGTAGGAACCTGCACCAATGGCCGGCTGGGTACCCAGCCATTTATTGAAAACACTGGTATATACGTCAACATCCTGCTGGTACAGCCGGAACCAGGCAAACACATCTGCAATCACGATCAGTGCAGCAGCGACAGCGGAAAACAGCAGGGTCTTGCTGCGTATCATACGCTTCCATTCAAATACAAATATTCGCTTCATTCCACACCTCATTTCAAGTTCAGATCAACTGTTGTGCCAAGTGTGACGGGATATGCTGTTACAAACTGCACATGCTTCAGTGCCGTATCCTTATCCGATGCAATCTCTGACCATTTAACCAGGTACGACACCTCAAATTCGGTGGTTTCCCCCGGCTCCAGGTGAAACGCAAAGTAGTTTCCGCTGCATACATCGTGTTTACTGAAATAAAATGTAATTCCATCTGTGCAGCCACCTAAAGCATCTATCACGAAATCATATTCTTCATAAAACTCCGGATCTGTCGCATGCCACGGCGAAGTCGCATTGACATTCTCCACGGTAAAGTGCAGGGTCACGATCACCCCATCGTGCAGCAGTTTTCCGCTTGCCTGATCATAGTGCATGCCGTCCACCACACTGTATGGACACGTATCCTCCAATGCAATTCCCGCCTCCGCAAGGGTCGCAAACACCTCTGCCCGATCAATGGTCACATAGATTTCCCCACTGCCAGCAGGTGGTTTTACCAGGTTTTTCGCATAAAAGCGTTCTCCCAGGGCAGCGTGCCTGGGGGCCTCCGGCGTTTTTGTGGAGCCGGAATCGGAACCACTGTCGATGCTGTCGGCACTATTGACTGCGGCAGAATCACGCTGGGCTTCTGACCAGGTTTCAATCTGAATGTCCCCAAACGTACAGGCGTTCAGCAGCAAAAGCGCACAGGCAAGGGTGCCGCAGAAAAAAGTTCGCTTCATTCCACACCTCACCCCAGGTTCAGATCAACTGTTGTGCCATATGTGACGGGATATGCTGTTTCAAACTGCACATGCTTCAGTGCCGTATCCTTATCCGATGTAATATCTGACCAGTAAACCAGGTACGACACCTCAAATTCGGTGGTTTCCCCGGGCTCCAGGTGAAACGCATAGTAATGCGCACTGCATGCATCGTGTTTACTGAAATAAAAATTAGGGCCCTCTGTGCAGGTACCTAAGGCATCCACCCGGAAATCATATTCTCCATAAGATTCTGGCTCCCTCGCATGCTCCGGTGAGGTCGCATTGACATTCTCCACGGTAAAGTGCAGGGTCACGATCACTCTGTCGCCCCGGAACGTGCCGCTTGCCTGATCATATTGTATGCCGTCCACCACACTGTCCGGAAACGTATCCTCCAATGCAATTCCCGCCTCCGCAAGGGTCGCAAACACCTCTGCCCGATCAATGGTCACATAGATTTCCCCACTGCCAGCAGGTGGTTTTACCAGGTTTTTCGCATAAAAGCGTTCTCCCAGGGCAGCGTGCCTGGGGGCCTCCGGCGTTTTTGTGGAGCCGGAATCGGAACCACTGTCGATGCTGTCGGCACTATTGACTGCGGCAGAATCACGCTGGGCTTCTGACCAGGTTTCAATCTGAATGTCCCCAAACGTACAGGCGTTCAGCAGCAAAAGCGCACAGGCAAGGGTGCCGCAGAAAAAAGTTCGCTTCATATCTTCCACCTTTCGTTCATCAAGTTCTCTCTGACAGGAAAACAGGATGCCGGACTGCATGATCTCATTCCGCCCGGCATCCTGCTGCTTAAAATCGGGTGTTAGTTGGCAACGGTCACGTTCAGATTGCCGGAATAGTCCGGGCTCCACACACCGTTAATGGTGGAGGGGTTATAATAGCTTGTGGAAGCGAATTTCAGACCAGCGCAGGCATTCCCACGCTCATGGATCAGGTTCTTGATGACAAACCGTCTGCCTGCCCGAACCGTAACCCGGGCAGCGGTGCGCCCGCTTGCGTTGCAGGTTCTGTTTGCCACAGCAGCAGCCCACCGGGTATCGCTCAGCCCCCAGGTCTGAACATACACATCATAGTCCGCATACGTAAGATAAATGTACACGCTGGAATTGTTCGTCTTGACTCTGACACCATCCTTACTCATAGGCAATTCCGTATAAGTATCGGCAATGCCGGGAGCCGCAGTGAAGTTGGTGATCCTAGTATCCGCAGTGTTTGCGGCGTGTACGCTCATCCCCCCCAGGCTTACCGTAAGGGACGCCGTCGCCATCAGCAGTGCAAGTGTTCTTTTCAGTGCTTTTTTCATTCTGAATTCCTCCTTTGATTTGAGATTGATTTGATAATTACAGCTTTTTCTCCCGAAAGCCTGACCGTTCAATCAGGAAAAAGCAATTACCCTACAGTCTGGGCACGTTTCACCCATATTATCGAAATTACTCGTTTTTTATCCTTAATTGCATTATACAGTATCCTGGAGGTCTTTGTCAATACCTTTATTAGAATTTTTTGAAAATAGGGCTGTAGGAACAATGGTGCATAAAAAAAGGCGAATACAAGCAGAGCGCCCCAGTAGATGTTTTCCGTGCCGCTGTTCATCCCACAAGCACGTCATCTTTTTGCACGCATCTACTATATAAACGATTGAGCATGCCAAAAAGATGTCACCCTAAGCAAAGTTTACAAAAAATTCATAATTTCGCTGCTGTCAATGGGAGGAGATGAATACCTGCGAGGACTTGTGGGAATTCCGGTTCATTCGGGGGTGATGCTGCGTGCGGAAATGCGAATAGATAAAGCGAACCCCGCATCACTGGTTTTCAGCGGTGCGGGGTTGTTTGTTAAAATTGGATCTGAAGCCATTTTTCCAATTGTTCCTGCTCTATGATTTTTTGCAGCAATGGCGGATAATTGTTCTGTTAATACGTAAGGTGTATGTTCAGCAGCAGCTAATAACAAAGTCGGGTATCCGTAAAGCGAGTTGATTTTCTTTTCAAGAACACATTGCTTTATGCGCAGACCATGCCGGGAAAGGTTCAAACTCACACCTCAGGCAGAATTCTGTCGGTGCAGTTTCCGGTAGTCCGTTGCAGTCATGCCGGTTTTCTCCCGGAACTGTCGCATGAAGTGGTTTTCATTGTTGTAGCCACACTGTAAAGCTACCTCCCGGATACGTAAATCGGTGTGAGACAGCAGCTGTGCGGCTCGCTTCAACCTAACACTGATGATGTCATCCTTGATGCTGGAGGCAAACACCTGCTTGTATAATCTCTGCAAATGACTTTTACTGATGCAAAGTTGCTCTGCAATGTCTGAAATATTCCACTCCAGCTGGGGATTTACAACCATGCGCCGACGCATGCGAATAATCTGCGCTTTGTAGTCCAGGTAATGATTCTGAACAGTCTGTTTCTGTTGCATTAGCTGCAGCACCCCCTGCTCCAGTTGCTGTTCGACCGCTTCCCGGCTTGTGGAAGTCAATTGTACAGTATAATCGATAAATTCCGGAACCTGCCGGATTTTGAATCGGGCACGCAGACTGTTTTCCACAAATGCCGTCAAATCCACAATGGATGCTGCTTCATTTTCACCAGGCTGCATCGGCATTAAGACAGCAAATATACTGTCCTCGATTCTACAGCACAGCCGATGTGTGTGATAACTCCGAATGGCTTCTCCGATTGCTGCAGCTGGATCCAACTGATTGATCTGATCCGGATAGTAAGTTAGTAACAACAGCACACAACGATTTCCCGCTTTCAAATATCCGGCAGTCACTTCTGGCAGGCGGAACAAGAAGCCCTCTCGGTTCAGCATCCCGGTAACCGGATCCGTCTCCAGTTGTTCCAAATGATGGGGATAAAGCTGGACACGAATCCGCTGCTGTAGGACTTTCAGCCCATTGGAAACAGCGTCACACCAGCTTACATAGGTTTCGTCAATGCGTACAGCCCTACTGTCCTGGAACCCCATTGCTGTAAACCCTAAAATCTGACCATCGCAATGCAGAGAGGTAAGCACAAGCACATGAGGATCATGGGAAGTCTGCAATGCAGGGAGGATCTGACTGGTCGGGAACAGAAAACCGGACTGCGGGTTTCCCCCAAACCGCTTGGAAAGCAGCAGATACATCTGCTCCGGGAATCCTTATTGTCGGACATCATCCGGATTGCGGGCATTTCCCTGCCAATCCCGGCACAGGCAAATATCGATCCAATCCGCTTTTGTAAAAATATGTCCCACCTGATCAATCCGATCAGATAGCTCCTGCAAATCAGAAGCCTCCGTCATACGATGAATAAAATCTGTGGCTATAAATGCTTGTTGTTCAGCATTCCGCTGCATCTGATTGTACACATAGTGCTCCAGCCAGAAGCCTTCGTCATTTTCCGGATGCTTCATGCCTGTGCAGCCACAGCTTTTACCGATCCATACGCTTTGGGCTGGACAAATGCATGCGCAGTTCTGCCCGGTCATCATGGTATGCAGTCGACAAACCGCTTCTGCGCCATATTGCCGATCACGGCCCTGGACGGTGGTCAAAGGAGGATCGCACACCGCCGCATCCATGCCTCCGTCATACCCGGTCACAACCAGATCCTCCGGCACTCGTATTCCATGGGCTGTCAGAGATCTTACCAATGCCGCTGCCATAACATCGCTGGCACACACAATTCCATCCGGACAGGGCAGCGCTCCGGATGCAATCTGTACTCCGATTTGTTCAGGAGTATCTTTCCAGAAGTGTCCGTAGAAAACATCCGATTCCTGGGGATAAATCCCCGCCTCCTCACAGGCATCCAGAAATCCGCCAAGCCGTTCCATCGAGGAAACATGGTTGGGCAATCCAGTGATACAGTACAGCTTCCTGCAGCCGTGGCGTTGAATCAGATGCTTTGTCACCTGGTACATGCCGGAATGCTCCTCCGCCTCAAAAGTCGGGAATCCCGGTTCCTCCCTGCCCAAAACAAGGCAGGGCGCATCTGTCTGCCTCAGGCTATCAAAGATCTGCTGAATCACTTCGTCCGTGTGAAACCGATCCGCAGCAAACAGAACTCCGTTTAGATGATGAGAACAAATCAGCGTGTAGATATTCTCCAGCCCAGCGATATACTGATCAAAGCGAACCTCCCGTAAAGAATTAAAAATACCGGTGTAGACAATGACATCATAGCCCAGAGAAATCCCTTGATCACAAGCTCCCTCCAGGAATGCATGATCCAATGCAATGTTGATTTCAGGCAGAATCAGACCGATTTTCCCCTTTGCGCCCATAGAACACCATCCTCCGCAGCAATGATTCGATACCGTCCTTCTTTGTACACATTGTACAATGGGATTGCTCCGATGTCAATTCTGAAATATGCTTCTTTTTTAGCTAAAATGCGATATTTTTATTGACGAACCTTGAAAGTAATGCTACAATAGAAACAAAAACAGCACCGCACGCTCCGCTGACGGATCGGTGCAATGCTGTATAAGAAAGAGAGAGGAACTAGTATGAGATGCAGCGCTGTAGGCTATCATCATATCCACGACAGCAGCTTTCAGAAAAAACGACCAGGCGGCTCATCGGATTGGCTGTTGCTGCTGGTCAAGACCCCTGCGCAATTCATCATTGAGGGAGAAATCATTCACGCAAAAGCGAATTCCTATATGATCTATTCTCTGGATACGCCTCAGCACTATGGTGCAGATGGTGCCGATTACATCGACGACTGGCTGCATTTCTACCCGGATCCGGAGGAGTTAGAATTGTTTCAAGCTCTATCCATTCCACTGAACAGACCCGTTTATATCGGCAACATTGCTGCTGCCTCTGCCATTATCAGAAACATGTGCTTTGAGTTTTACTCTGCGCACTTGTGCAAGCAGGAATCCGTCACGCTGTATTTCCGAATGATGCTTTATAAGTTCCACGAACAAGAAGCCTTCCGTTATTCCGATACCATCCTAACGCTGACCCGGCATATGCCTCATTTACTGTGGATCAGGGAATCCATTTTTCGCTGGCCGGAACAGGAGTGGAGCGCAGACGTGCTTGCCCGGGAAATGCAATTGAGCCAATCCAGGTTCCTGCATCTTTATAAGGAGGCCTTTGGTTCTACCATGCTCCAGGACATCACAGACAGCCGCATCCAGAAGGGATGCGAACTGCTGCGAACCACAAATCTAAAGCTTCCGGAGATTGCCGATGCCTGCGGCTATGCCAGTGTGCCTTATTTTATCATGCTCTTTCGCAGCAAAACCGGCATGACACCACATGCATACCGCAAGGCACAGCAGACCCAACTGTAGCCATCACTTCATGTTCAACAGGAACTTTTTCACCTTTATGTAGGTGAAATAAATCATAAAATCAGCCTCACCGTAATCGGAGAGGCTGATTTATATATACGCTGCTGCACAGGATATGCAAATCTGCACAGCAGCATCAAGGGGGGCTAATTTTTTGAACCGCCTAACAGGAATTTTGTCAACACAACCGCATCCGCTATTTCCACGCTGCCGGTGCCGTTCAGATCTGCCCGGCGCAGGGCATTCCGGTTCAGGGACTGTCCCAGCAATGCCCGGCGCATCCTTGCAAGATCCATGCCGTTGACCATGCCGTCCCCGTTTACATCCCCGGGGATCACCGGCTCGGCTGTATTCTCCGCAGCCAGCACCACATAGTTCACAGCCTGGTTCAGATTGATCGCACCCACCGTCACTGTTGCATCCTGCTTTACGTCTTTCTGATACACCACATATGTTACAACCGGATTTCCGTCATCCATCAAAGTCATGTTCGTCTTTCCCCAGCCACTGAGCCATGCAGACGCATTCTGCTCTGCCCGGGTATCCACTGCCACATAGGCTGTCAGATCCTTTGCTGCCGTGAAAGATGCTTCCTCGCCCGCATATTTTTTAGAATCACAAGCTGTCCGGATCCACTCTGCATCCTGCAGAAGCTCCGGCACTGCGGTAAACTTACAGGTTCTATCCCCAAATACCTGGCTGCCAACATTCAGCCCGGACTGAATTGACCAATCGCCTGCATTCCCCTTGTCATATACGTTCAGACTCTTGATCAGCTTCCCGTCGGGGATGGGATCCGGTTCCACAACCGGTGGTTGAGACGAATCCCGAACTAAGGAAAAATCATCCACTAGCAGCCAATTTCCCGCCTTGGCATCTGAACAAATTCCAATCTGTACGGTACCATTGGTAACCTGGATATCAGAAATAGTGACCTCTTCCCAATTGTCTATTTTTCGATTCACATTGATAATCTTATCAGCGCCGGCACCCCGCACATACAGCATAGCCGAATTCTGACCACCCGTACTTCTTACCCATGCCCGCATGGTGTAGGTTCCGTTGGGGAGCTTGACATCCTGTGTCATAGTAGCCTTGTATGCGCTATCGCTCCACTGCCGTGCACACCAGTTGCCTGTACGTCCGCCCTTTTTGTTGCTGTTGCCGGTGCCGGATGCCTTCCAGCCTGCAAGCGTAGTCTGGGACACCCGATCTGCTTCAAAAGTGGGGTTGAGAATATAATTGTTGCCTGCGCCCACCTGCCATTCACCGGTCTGTGCATTCAGGCTCCATTCGCTCAGGGAATGGAATGTCACCTTGTCACCATTCACCGTCAGTGGCACCCACTGGTTATAGCCAATTCCGTTTCCGGCAAAATCGCTCCAACGATCGCCACAATACAGAACTGTCTCCTGCTTACTGCCATGCACAGTGTAGAAAAAGCCCGTCTGGGTCACATAGGAGAAATCTTCATCCGTTCCCTCCATCACCTTCCAGTCTGAATATGGGCCTGTGATCTTGTCGGCAACCATGTAATAGCTGTGGGATGCATTCCAACCGTGCAGATCCGATGCACAGAAATAATACTTCCCCTTGTATTTAAACAGGCAATTACCTTCTCTGCCCTTTCCCTTCGCCACTTCCACTGCAGGTTCAGCATACAGGAAATCCGATGTCCGCAGCTTGGAAATATACTGATGTCCTCTGCCGCCCTTATTAGAGCAAACCAGATACGCCTGCCCATCGTCATCCACGAACAAAGTCTGATCCCCAGTGCCTTGCTTGAGCACATTCTGAATCTGATCCTGCACGGTTTCCACTTGGAAATTACCCGTAGGCGTATCACAGGAGGCAAAGAGGATGCTGTCATTGTACTGGGTCACCAGTACATACTTTTTCGTCTTTGCACAGTAGGCAACGCCCATGCGTCCAACCCAGTAGGTCCAGCCAAAATTCTTGGTATTTGCCGTCAGAACATCGTTCTCAAACTTCCAGTTCACAAGATCCTTGGAAGAATAGCAAGTCACAGAGCGAAAGGAAGTATCGTTCACCTTTTTGGTCGGATTTGCGGCATATGTGTCTGCGCCGTTGTAGTGCACGCCGTACCAGTAATAAGTATCCCCGAATTGAAATACGCCGCCGCCCTGAGAATAGATGTTGTTTCCGGATGTGTCCTTCCAAAACGTATCGTTGTAAATAGTGTTTCCAACTGCCGCTGCTGTTGGCTCCGGACAAGCAGATGGACTGACTAGCATTCCCGTTCCAAGCACCATTGCAAGCAATGCAGAAACCGATTTCCTGAACAATTTCTGTAGTTTCATTATGCACACTCCTTTTCAGCCATTCTTCTGGATGATATAATCCTGCTGCCAAATCCGCTTCAGAAACAAGCAGATTTTCTTCTGGTTCTATCGTAACATAAAACAGTAAAAAAACAAATGCAGGAATCGATCAAATAAATGACGTTTTTGAGCAAATCATCCCGACCCAGATGCTCCATCGTATAACTCCCTGTCCCTTGCTGGGCATAAGCAGCTGTGCCAGTCGGTACAACCGCCGCTATGTTCGCCAGCATTGCAAGGGCAAGCAGCATTATTCCAACTTTCCTTTTTCTCATAATCGTTCCCTCCGCAATATCTTTTATCGTTTAGAATCTCGGTGCAATGCTGCCCAACCTGTTATCGCAATTTGTCTCCTATTTTCAGATCAAGTTTTTTCGTTTCCTCTGCGATCATTCGTGCAATTTTCAATGCTCCTGCATGACTCAAATGCGTATTATCCAAACTAGTTTTTGCTGTATCAGCATAACAATGCATCTTGGCGGTTTCAGCAGCACCGCCATAGTTATAAAGGCTTGTATGGTTACTATTATCATGAGTACTTATCCGTAGCAAAACGGCAGGATAATCAGCAGAAACAGCTTCAGCAATCGCAGGAGAGAAAGCATTGGTAAACAAAATGCTGATGATCGCTAAAAACGCACATGCTATAGAAAACAACCTTAAATTGAGCACTTTCTTCATAGTATCCCTCCTTAGGAATCTGTAAAATATATCGGTAAGAAGCCCGAGATGCAGTTCTTTCTGTATATAATGATACAATGAATTCAGAAGCTAGGCAATGCATTAATTGCTCAAAAATGTAACGTTTTTGAGCAAAAACAACGTTCTCCCCCTGTTCCTCAACCATGTCTTTTTCCCACAAGTAAAGGCAACACCGCACAAAGATTGCGGTGTTGCCTTTGGCACCAAATGAAAATCATTTATTTTGAATCAAAGCTCGTTTCATCAGACATAAATCAAAAACTGTCAGCCTGTCATCTTCGCAAAAATCTCCTGCCTTCCAGTCGGCAAGCTCTGTGTTTGGCACTGCAAGCAGCCATTTCTGGAGGAGAACCGCATCTGCAATGTTGAAGCTGCCGTCTGCATTCACATCACCGAGCACCGTTTTTTCCGGCACTGCAGGCTCTAAAATAAATTTCTGCCCATCGCCGCCCCAGTATACCCACTGGCAGATATTCGCACCGGCATCCTTACTGATATTGTAGACATCCGCACAGGAATTGCCCCCTGAAACTGCGGTCAGCAGCGCATATTGTCCGCCGCCTGTATCCAGAAATCTGAACCTTTGTGAGGCATCGCCGATGTAATCTGTAATCACAATATCTGCGCCGTTTTCAGCGCTTGCATTTTCAACAGTCAGTGCCTTGCCATGTGTGGTGCGAATCGTATACCACCCGTTATCCACTGCGGTAATATTCCAGATTTGTGCATCAGTATTCTGTTCTGCACTGCCATTCTTGATATCCATGTCTGCATGCATATACAACGCACTGTTGACATTCTGTATGGTATAGGTTCCATCGGCAACCGGTGTCAAATTGACGATATCCTCCACAGGATTATATGCCGTTTCCTTGCTGCCCCAGATGCAGATGTTTATCCCTGTTGCAGTAAAAGTCATTTTCCTGACCGGCGTATCCGATTCGTCCTCCTGTACAATAAATGCGCCTTTATAAGTCACTCCACCCCAGGTGAAGCTCATATACGGCGTGCCGTTCTTTGTGATTTTCCACGCTGCATCAATATCTCCGGTGACAGTTCCATCCGCATTCAGCATAATGTGAATCGGCTTTTCCACATCGGCGGATTTTTCATTTTCAAATTTCTGATTCGGGTTGTGCCAGATCAACTCATAGTTGCCGACAATTGCTTCCATTGTATGCCCGTCTGCTGAAAGCGTTTCGCCGGAGTATTCATATGCGGTTGCAGTCGGCCATCCGTCCTCGTTCAGAAGCATCTGGTGTACACGCACTTCATGCCCACCATAATTATCGTCAAATTTGTTATGATAGATGCAAAACAGCTTGCCATCATCGTCCATCAGCACCGAGTTGTGTCCCTGTGCTGTATTTGGCTTTGTATTGCAGCTCCATTGATAATTGCTCATAAGGCGTTCTCCGATATTGCCTGCAATATTATCCATGGCTTGTGCATAAATTGAAGAATTGCCGTTCTGGTCAACATAAGGTCCCTGTGGGTTTTCACTGCGGAAAACACGCATATTGTATCCGCCCTTATTGTTGAAATGACCATAGGAAAGGAACATGTAATAATATCCTTTTTCTGCATCCGGGGACTTCATATATTCAATGTATGGTCCTTCACCGGAAGTCCAGTGTCCGCCTGCAACATGAACGCCCATATACGCATCAGACTGTACGGCGCCATTGTAAGATTCCGTTTTATACTGCACCGTATAATCACGCAACCCCGTCTTTTCATCCAGTTCCAGCATATATATGCCGCCGAACCAGGAACCATATACCATCCACAGATTTCCTGCTTCATCATAGAACGTGCAGGGATCAATTGCATTTGTGCCGTATTCGGCGTTCCACTTTCCGCTGCTGTTGAGATACCGGCTAAGATCCGGATTACTGCCGAGAACTTTTTCCACGTCTGTGTTTGCATAATGGTTTGCTCCATTGGCAGGATTGGTTTCAAACCCGGAGTATACGATGGTATCGGAATATTGATACGGGCCATCGATGTTGTCAGCCGTGCAAAGTACGATTGAAGAATGCCAGTTGTCCCCATTCACACTGAGGTACATACAATACTTCTGCATATCGGGATTCCAGACAATATCGGGTGCCCACAGGTTGCCGGAAAGGTCGTAATTTTCACTGGTGCCGGACCATCCGGCAGGTTTCGCAAGATCCGTGTAAATATCCCGGAAAAACGTGGTGTTTTTCGTGCCGTAATTTGAGTTTGCCGTCCATGTCCAATTTTGCAGATCCGTTGAGCGTGCGGCAGCAAGATGTGAACCAATGATGTAATAGCTGCCATCTGCAAGCTTGATTACAGATGGGTCATGTACGGATACACGGGATTTGTTGGAAGCGGCATCTGCTTTCGTGCTTACCAGACTGGGGACAGCCCCTAAGAACATCAGCATTGCACTTGACACAAGAAACGCAGCAGTCTTCTGATGGAATGTGTGAGTGTTCATGGGAATTCTCCTTTTTGGTATTTTTCTTTATTTTACACTGATATTAAAAGCACGTCAATAAAAAATCGTAACATAAAGATGATGTTTCACAACATTTTTTGTATAAAGTGCATTTGGGAAGTATAGCTGCATGTAGGCATCAATGCATAATACGACAAGGAGTCGAAAGGAAAACGCCCAATCTATAAACAGATCAGGCGTATCTTTATAGAGCACACTGACCTGGATCCCTCTCAATTTACGCATGTAACCGTAAAATAGCATCATATCTGGTGGTATTAAATGCGAGGATGAAGCGACGACGGTCATAATGGAAAGCGTCCGCCCAAAAAGCGGCTATAAATCTCACAGCCGCCTATTCGTATACTATTCTAATTTTCTTTCAAGCTCTCTCCAAATCCCTTTACAATCGGATCGAGGAAGTATCTCATAACCGATTTTCACTTCCACTGAACCTGATGAACCAGACATCACATCAGGGAGTGTTGACACTAAGATAATGCGACTATTTTTCTCCCGCTGTCCAAGATGTATGATAGTGCTGCAATAAAATGCGTGCGTTTTTATTTTCCCTATTGACAATTTTCCGATAATAATATATAATCAGAATGGATCGCGAAATCCAAACATTTAATTATGACATTGTATTGACACGAAAGAGGAAGATACATGAAAAAGCGTCGGTTTGCAATGCTTTGCCTTGCAGTGACTCTATGTCTGAGCGCATGCGGCAAGACGGATTCGGAACAGCAGAGCGCTTCAGTCCCATTCGGCACCTATGTGTACACCTCTGAGGACGGGAGCACCTCCCAGATCACTGTGGATGCGCACACCTTCCGGATCCAGAATGGGGACTATTCTTATTGTGCACAGATTGCAATTGCCAGCCGTATCTTTGCTGCGTCAGCAGAAGTGAAGAAGGAGGGACTTCAACTTTCAGATGCGGAAAAAAACAGGATCATCGATGAAGCCAATCACTTTGATTTTGCGGCATATGATGGACTGGAGGTTCCATATGATCTGGAAGTGTTATACGAAACAGATGTCAACTTGAATGCGAAAAACGAGAACGGGGAACCCATCTGGGGACTGGGACTTACCTATTACGGGGACGATCGAACCATCGGCTTCGGAGATGGGTACTATGTACTGCAAGAGTAATCAAATATAAATCTGGCAGCATCCTCCGGGCATGCTTGGAGGTGCTGCCTTTTTATATGACGGAACAGGAGGACAGTATGCCTTGGATCACATGTAAGGATCTGCAAAAGGAGTATCGCAGCGGTACGCAGAGTCAGATGGCACTGAATCATGTAGATTTTAGCCTGGAGCAGGGAGAGTACGTTGCCATTGTAGGAAAATCCGGCAGCGGCAAGTCCACCCTGATGAATATGCTGGGGCTGATCGATACTCCCACCGGCGGCAGCATGATCTGGAACGGGGAACAGGTGCTTCGTTATCCGGAGCGCAAAAAGACGCAGCTGCGGAACCAGATGATCGGCTATGTATTCCAGGCGTTTTATCTGGAGCCCAGCTATACGGTGTACCAGAATATCGAGATTCCCCTGCTGATTGCCGGATATGGAACAGCGGAACGGCGCAGTCGGATCCTGTCTGCGCTGGAGGAAGTGGGATTATCCGGAAAGGTACGGCAGCGGGCGGATTCTCTGTCCGGCGGCGAAAAGCAGCGGGTCAGCATTGCAAGAGCGCTGGTGAATCAGCCCAAGCTGCTCCTTGCAGATGAACCCTGCGGAAATCTGGATTCCGAGAATACTGCCATTATCATGGAGCTGTTTGACCGGCTGCATGGGGCGGGGAAAACCATTGTTCTGATTACTCACAGCGAAGAGGACGCCAACCGGGCAGAACGGAAACTTACAATGAAGGATGGTCGTGTGCTGCATGAAACGCTGTTGTAAGGTTGGCATCCTCGCCTGGTATGAATTACGCACCCAGTGGAAGGGATTTGTTTTCTTCGGGGTGATCTCCGCCATTTTGTTGTCCGCTGTGATCTCCATCTTTACATTGGCAAGGCGTGTGCCCGGGGAGATCACTGAGTATATGCAAGCCACCGGGGAGGGCAACATCGTGATTCAGCGACTGCCCCTGGATCAGCTTTCCGTTGTGGATGAAATGCCGGTGAAGGTGATGGACTATCATATTTCCTTTCTGGAGGCAACAGCCATCGGATTACCCTCCAACTGGAGCCCCCAGAAGGTACTGGAGAATGGCGACGCATGCAGCCTCCCCGGGCAAGGAGGCGTGATCCGCTGGCTGCCGGAGGAGCACTCTTTCCACGCCGTACAGCTGGAGCAGCAGCTGATTGCCGGCAGAGCACCGGCACGGCAGGACGATGCAGATGCTGCCATTTGGCTGTCAGAGGATGCAGCAGCACAGCTGGGTGCAGTATGCGGAGATACCGTGTCCTTTTGTGCAGACAGTACGGCGGCGCAGAGCATTTCCTGTCAGATTGCAGGGATCTATCAACAAAATATCTATTTGTATACCTATTATGTCAGCCTGCCCTTGTACCTGCAATCCCTGGATACAGTGGAGAGCATGCAGGTGACCCTGGCACCGCTGAATCTGAAGGATTATCAGAATGTTCTGGCGGAACTCCGGGCAAACCGGATTTTTCCGGATGAAGCCCAGGAATTTATGGACAGTGTGATGCTTCTGGTCTACGCTTTATATGTAGTTTGTGTATTTTTGTGCATTTTGGAAGTCGGCATGGTGTTCACCATCTCACGAAGCTATTTTCATAGACGAACTGCTTTTTTCGCCGTGTGCAAAGCACTGGGCATGCAAAACCAGAGCATGCTTCTGACGGTGTGCATGCTCATGCAGGCGCTGCTGAGTGTGGCTTTTCTTGTAGCCATGCTGCTTGCACCCTATCTGAACCGATATGTAGGCAATCTGTTGAATGAACTGTTTACGGATGTGAAAATCTCTGAAAGTGTGTGGAACCCCTTTTCCCTGCTGATCCTTCTGATCACCTCCGGATTGCTGTGGCTGACCTGTATTTGCTCTCAAAAGACATATGCTGCGCCGGAGTTGGTGGAATTGATCCGGCAGGAAGACCAATAGGGGGGACTGTATGCGTATAACACATTGCGCCAGAATTGCGGCGTATACGATGCTGGGAAAAAAGCGGCATACTCTGCGGGTCTTTATCAATATGCTGCTGATCTCCTGTGCGCTGGTGGTGTGGCTGGTGCTGACCACCGCATTGCGCAGTGCACACGATGCATATATTTACGGCACACTTTCCTCCAATTATGAAACGGTAATGTTGAGCCTGGATGCATCCGGTCAGCCAATAGAAAGCCGGGCGTTGCAGCAAGCCGTCCAGTGGGATGAGATCGCCCAGCCGGTGGTTGCTGCCCAGCCGGATCTGGTACAGGTGCTGGGGCGGCAGGAGGAGTGGATTTTTGTAAACAATCGGTTCGTGACCCTGATGCTGGACGGGACAGCCCATCCGGGCATCAATGATTATTCTTACGATTTCTTCGAGGCGGGACGGGAGGCTGAACCGACTACGGTGCCCTTTCGTATATGGGCGGTCTATTCGGAGCAGATTGTTTCTCAAAATGATCTGACAGAGTTCGCATACCGGTATCCGGATGCCCAGTGGCTTTTGTGCGGTACGGCGCAGCTCGGGCAAGGAGATGTCCTCATCAGCGATTATATGTTGGAGAAGTTCGGCCTTACAGGGGATCCGGCACAGTATCTGGGAGCGAAACTCTCCATACTTGTAGATGGAGAGCCCCTGTTGGAATCCTACCGGCTGACAGGAGTCATCAACCGGGATCTGTTCCGGTGTACAGGACTTGCGGAGATGCCCCAGATTTTCGTACAGGGCAACGAGCACACAACCAGGCTGTTTCAGCTGGATTCTGCCGTAGTAAAGCTGCCCATCAAAAGCTATGATCACATTACGGATGTGCTGTCCCGGCTGGAGGATCAGAGCATTTTCATCAACTATTTCTCCTGGCTCCGTGCCAAGTACTATTATAATATCAATGCGATCCATCTGATCATAGAGCGGCTGTTGTCTGTGTTTGGATGCTTGGTGCTGCTGGCAATTTCGCTGAACCTGTACCGGATTCTTGCGGAGGAGGCGAATCACAAGTGCCGTCAATACGGCATGCTCCGGGCAGTTGGCATGCCCATTCCCGGTCTGCTGCTGGTTTCCTATCTGGAACTGCTGTTTGGCTTGCTGATATCCACCGTTCTATCCTTGTTTGTGTCCTTTGGGGCGCTCGCAGTGATTGACCGCATTACATATGCTTTGATCCATATGCATCTTGCCCTGCCGCTGTGGGAATATCTGCAAATCGGCGGATGGACGCTGGGAGCATTGCTTCTGGTGTTCCTGGCAATGGATATGGGGATCCTGTGGCACTATGTGCGATGCAGACCGATTGCGCTGCTGCGTGGAAGAACAAATGATGCCATGCGTGGAGGATTGCTATAAACAGAGTGAAAATACAGTTTGCTTGAAAATGGAAACTATTGCAACTTGTAAAAACAACTATATCAAAAATGATCCAACGCATCAAGTAAGACAAGTTGTTTGTTTGATAAACTCATGATTGATTCTCCTTAATTCAGTTTATTTTAATTGTTTCCTCGTGTGTCGATTTATACTCATAATTTTGCGGAAGTTCATTTCCACTTTCACTAAGTTTTTTGATTTCAGAATAATAATCATCGTTGAAAGACAACACTTTTACTCTAACATGATCGTCTGAATTCTCTTGTGTCAAATATAAGCCTAAAGTTTTTGTTAAATCTGACACCGTGCTATCTTTATAAGCTGATTCGGGAATACACAAATTAAAGTAGAGCCATATACTGCTTTCCTCAAAGACACAATCCAGAGTATCCTGTTCAATATCAACATCGAAATCAGGTCTAAACCCACCGGCAGTTCCAATTTCACTAATATAAAAGGAATGAATAAAATAATTAGTTATACTGGCTTCAGAAAAGAAACCGTTAATATCTCTTTTTGCAAGAGGCGATACAAGAGAAGTCATATAATTGTCCCATTCTATAACGTATTTTTCATTATCATCAAGAGTGGTACGTACTGTATAGTTTTTATCTTCTTCTGAATCTTCAATTGCAATTTCAACATCGCACCAAAAGTCATTAATTTTTCCGGGTGCATAACTCATTTCCTTATTTTTATTACTGCTTACAACATAAAAATCCTTATCATATTTCCTATTCATATAATCAAGGGCAAACATTTCCGCTGTTTTAGTATCAAATTTTTCATACAAATCATTTTTTTCATAACAGCCAGAAAAAGAACACAGACAGACACAGCACATAACCAACAATATTTTGCATATATTTTTCATAGCATCACCTTACTTATTTTAAGCTACAACTCAAATTCTTTGCATTTGAAAGAATATCGCCAACAGTTTTATTAACCATTTTCTCATTTATCTTGCCAAAATAGACATTCACACCTGCGGCAGCTGCCACTTCCTCATCCAAATAGGTCAGCTGCTCCAGCATACAAAGCTCCATATCCGTCAGATTGATCATTTTTAAGTCCTCCTATTAATTGTATTTTGATAAAAACTCATCGACAGAATAATCTTTGCTGATATGATAAATCTCTGCTAAGTACCACTCTCCTTCTAAATCATATTTAACATTTACTGTATGATATACCGTGGGTCCCCATTTATAAGCATCAGAGCTCAAGCAATAAAACCCTGTGCTCCACCTGTCCGGACTTCCATATATATCAACCCCCTTTCTTGCCCATATGGCTTCATCTTCGGGAAACTCTCTAAGAACTTCTATTCTATGCCACCCCGATAACTCGTGGTCATACAAGAACTGTGCATATTCAACCGCAAATTCTTCTACATGGTCAATGCTGCACAACTCTTCAAGCAGAAAGATTTGATTTTCAGCGCCGTACTTCCACTGAAACTTGCCGTCTTCCATTTCTGACATCTTGACATCGCAAGCCAGCGGGGACACAAAATACTTGTATGAATCGCCAAAGTGCTCTGTCAGGAATTCGTTCGTCAGATCCTCCGCCAGATCCTCCACACTGAAATCGAAGTAGTTGTCCTTGAAGCCGCCCCTGGTGGTTTTGACCGTCACCAGGTATTTCCCGTTCCCGGAACCGGTGCTGCGTGGATATGCCGTCAGCGTTTCGGATTGATTCAGCTCCGGCGGAATGTAATCCACATACACAAATTCTTCATCATATTTTTTGTTCAGATAGGAAATCATCTTCCAAACACGGTCGATCGTGTTTTGCTGTTTCACTGTAAGCTGGTCATATTCCGTGGGAAGCCCCTCCGCTTCCAGCAGATTCATCTGCCATTCATTTAACCGGGAGGTGGTGGATGAATTGGGATCCTGTGCAGCGCAGCCAAAAAAGCAAACACAGAGGCAGCATACGGCAGATGTCAGCAGTATATTTGGTAATTTCATAACGAATCCTTTCACAAAAAAACAGTTTCTTCTTCGGCAAATCAAAATTATATAGATTATTCAATCAAATTATACATCCATTTCAACTATACAGTCAATAGTTCCCTGTAAGAATTGTATGGTTGCATATCTATTCAACAATTCTACGCTTCAAATTGTGCAAAATTAACAAATTATTATTTGCTAAAACACAATGCAATCTGTCAATCGAGATGGATTCATCGTGCATCTTGAGATCATATGGAAAATAAAAAAACGGTCGTGGCATATCACCACAACCGCTTAGCACATATATATTTTCGATTTTATAAGGCGTACTGCCCCATTTTACCTGGTTTTCCAGAGAATATGCTCCTTTCCGTTTTGCCGACTGATCATTATCTTTTACTTTCCATAGACAAATCATCCTGTTTAAAAAAGTTGTAAATAGGAAAATTTCGAAAAGATTCATGTTCCTTCTTATCCATACATTCATAATGTACTTGAGCAACTTCTAAATCACCCAGCAGTAAATAAGCTCCAACGTAAGTGGATTCATACTCCAATTTACTTTCGACTAACATACGGAGCTGTTGCCTTTCCTCTTTCTCCAATGGTTTTTTCTATTTATCGCTTGAAAATAATTAAGTGTTCTGATGTTGTCCGGCAAATGCAAATCATTTTTATTAAGCCAATCAGCGATTTCAATTGCAGAATCCAACAGGATATCTGGAAGGCGCAAGCTGCAAGAAAATCGCCAAAGGCTTAGAGTGTGACGGTATTGCCCCCTTCCCGGTAAAATAGACACGAAAAAGCACACAAAAGTCGAATGAATCG
>ENA-OPTB01000937-OPTB01000937.1-human-gut-metagenome-genome-assembly--contig:-NODE-937-length-25206-cov-2.906684_pt1 | contig 25206 bp, 20 predicted proteins | sample MGYA00241810_ERZ501911 | MGnify/ENA primary metagenome ERZ501911 (study PRJEB25962, sample SAMEA2042304) | human gut metagenome | biome: human gut; feature: human-associated habitat; material: faeces... | reverse complement strand
ACGGCCGCAGCAGAAGAACTTATTTCAAATTTTCGAGGAGCATAACCGGCACCCGTAAATTTCCTTCGCCGGTTCCGATGTCCAAATCCGGTTTGTTTGCACCATGGTAATCGGTGCCGCCGGTGATGAAAAGACCATAGTCGTTTGCCAGTTTCCGCACAAAGGCTTCGTCATTTCCGCGGTTTCTCGAATACATTGCCTCGATTCCGCGAAGACCGTAATCGCATAACTCATCCAGTAAATGATGAAGTTCGGTCACGGACATTTTATATAACAGGGGATGAGCAAGAACTGGAAGTCCTCCTGCATTTTTAATTAATTCAATTCCCTTTTTGGGTGTCAGATAGTGCCGTTTTACAAAATAAGGACCATCGGCTGCAAGAATCTTTTTAAATGCTGAGTCAATGCTTGGAATTGCTCCTTTTTCCAATAAAAAGCGGGCAAAATGTGCACGGGTGAGTATTGTGTTTCCAAATCGCTCGATTAAGGAATCATAATCAATCGGATACCCGGCTTTTTGCAGATTTTCACACATTTTCTTATTGCGGTCGTCACGCTCTTTTGCGACAGCTTCTAATGTATCAAGAAGTTCTTTTTGCTTCCAGTCAATATTGTAGCCAAGAATATGAATTTCTTTGGAACGTGTCGGTGTAATCTGATACTCACAAGATAATTCGACGCCCGGGATAACCTGCAGATGCTTATCTTTTGCAGCCGCTAATGCCCGGTCAACGCCGCCAACTGTATCGTGGTCGGTTAAGGCAAAAGCAACCAGTCCCTGCGCAGATGCTTTGTCTACCAGCTCCTCCGGAGTGCAGGTGCCGTCTGAAAAAAGTGAGTGAACATGTAAATCAATATATTTCATAATTGCCTCCTGATGTAGTGTTCATGTATGTTTTGAAAGACAGCCCTTTCCTGCGTGGACGCATAAGGAACGCCTTTCAAGACATACATGGATGTCAACAAATTGCTTCGCAGCAAGTTGCTCCCGCAATTTGGTCAAACATTCGGAATCCGCAGATTTGTACAGCAAATCGCTCCTTCCTCATGTTCGGGCGGGTTTCAAAGTCCAGTGTACCACAGTTCTATTTTTTTGAAAAGTATCATATTGTAAGAAAAGAGAGTACACGGTAATGCCGGCGGGGGTTCGCCGGGAACGGAGGGGTTATGAAAAAATCGAGTGTGTTGACATTGACAAAAGGTGTTGTTTTTTCCTATCTGATATCTGGTATCTGCCTGCTGATTCTGGCATTTTTATTGTTTCAGTTTGAACTGCCGGAAGGCGTGCTGCGGGGTGGCATTATTTTCTCGTATGTGTTTTCCTGTTTCCTTGGCGGCATGGTAGTGAGCGGAAAGCAGGAAGGAAAAAAATATTTGTGGGGGCTCTTAGCAGGAATCTTGTACTATGTCATTTTAGTTGCCGTTTCTATGATACTGAACCGGGAAGCATTCACAAGAATCCCGGGCGTTTTCCCTGCATTATTTCTCTGTGCATTCGGTGGCATGTTAGGAGGCATGACACAGGCGGGAAGAAAGTAAATCTTGCAGAACTAGAGCGTTACGTGGTCTCAATGCAACGTAAATCGGTTTGAATGTAAAAAAGCGTTGCATGTTTTGGAGAAAAATCCTCGCTATTTCTTCCAAAAGCAACGCTTTGCGTAAAATCTGACAAAAAGAGTTGCATGTGTAGCGTAGTTTTTCATTCGATAACGTTAAATCAAGCAAAAAATGCAACTCTTTACCACAAATACCGGAAAAAGAGTTGTCTGAGAAGCTTTTTCCGTCGCTCACGTAATCCCAGAACGAAACTTCCGGAGCAAGCAGAGCGGGATAATTGTTGATTTGCAATAAATGTTCGCTGTCAGTTTCCTTGGATTCCAGTAATTCCGTAGAAAACTTTGTGACGAGTGGGTTTTGAGTGCGTCGGTATGTGTTGCAAGAAGTCCGGTGGACTTCTGTTATGCAACGACCGAAGCGGAGCGGAGACCACTGGTAGTTTCAGTGCCCATACCGCTACGCACTCAATTAGTGAAAACGCCCACGAGACGCAAAATTTTTCTACGGAATTACGGAAAACAAAAAAGTGCCAGCGAACAATTGTCGCAAACCAACAATTATTCCTACTTGCACAACACAAAAACCTATGCTACAATAAGAATTACGAAAACGAAACGATGGATTTAAATGGAGGCAATCATGAAAAGAATTAAAACTTTGACAACAAAGAATTTAAAAGAAACATTGAAAAAAGGTGGATGCGGAGAATGTCAGACATCCTGCCAGTCAGCTTGTAAAACATCCTGTACAGTAGGAAACCAGAGCTGCGAAAACAAATAAGCAAGGAAACTGTTTGAATAAACGGTGATTATGAGCAATGGAGGGCTGATCGAAGGAGACTTCGGTCTAGTCCTCATTGCACGTTATAGCGTCACCGTTATAGAATGAGAGGTCAAGGATGATACATCAGTATAAGAATAATGGATATAATATTGTGTTAGATGTAAACAGCGGTTCCATTCATGTTGTAGATGACGTTGTTTATGACGTGCTTTCTCTGATGGATGAAGAAAATGCAGATCGCTATGGAGAAGCTGAATTTTCACGTATTGCCGACGTTATTTTGAAGAATGATTATAAAGAAGAAGTTACGAAAGAGGATTTAAAAGACGTCTTTTCCGACTTACAGGAATTAGAAGAGAACGGAACACTTTTCACAAAAGATGTTTACAAAGAAGGCGTCATTGATTTCAAAAAGAGACAGACGGTAGTAAAAGCACTCTGCCTGCATATTGCCCATGACTGCAACTTGGCATGCCGTTACTGTTTTGCCGGTGAAGGAGAATATCAGGGCGACCGCTCTCTTATGAGTTATGAAGTAGGAAAAAAAGCATTGGACTTTTTGGTAGCCAATTCCGGCAGCAGAAGAAATCTTGAAGTGGATTTCTTTGGCGGAGAGCCGCTTCTTAACTTTGATGTTGTAAAAAAATTAGTAGCTTACGGCAGAGAAATTGAAAAAGAAAAAGACAAGCATTTCCGTTTCACCTTAACGACAAACGGTGTTTTGTTAAACGATGACATCATTGAATTTGCGAATCAGGAAATGGACAACATTGTCTTAAGTATTGATGGACGTAAAGAAGTGCATAACCACATGCGCCCGTTCAAAAATGGAACCGGCAGTTATGACTTTATTATTGATAAATTCAAAAAAGTAGCAGAATCGAGAAACCAGCAGAAATATTATGTGCGTGGAACATTTACCCATAATAATCTGGATTTTGTTGAAGATGTGCTGCATTTGGCAGATGAAGGCTTTGAACAGATTTCGGTTGAGCCGGTTGTAGCAGACCCGAATGAACCGTATGCCATCCGGCCGGAAGATATTCCTCAAATCTGTGAGGGCTATGATATTCTTGCAAAAGAGATGCTTGCCCGCAAAAAGCAGGGAAAAGGATTTAATTTCTTCCATTACATGATTGACTTAAGCGGCGGTCCATGTGTTTACAAACGTTTGTCCGGATGTGGTTCCGGAACAGAATATTTAGCGGTTACACCGTGGGGCGATTTGTATCCTTGTCATCAGTTCGTGGGCGAAGAACAATTTTGCTTGGGAAATGTAGATGACGGTGTTGTAAATACGGATATGCGTGATACATTTAAATTGTGTAATGTATATGCAAAAGAGGAGTGTAGGAACTGCTTTGCCAAATTCTACTGCAGCGGTGGCTGCGCAGCAAATGCTTATCACTGCCACGGTGACATTAACAAACCGTATGAAACCGGCTGTGAATTGCAGCGCAAACGTGTGGAATGTGCGATTATGCTCAAGGCAGCAGAAGCCTATGATGAGGGAAATTAGGACAGCATAGCCTTCGTCGTTTCAAAAAGATGAAAATTTTGCAAAAAAAACTTTGAAATATTTGGAAATACGTTTATAATATGTATAGATAATGGGAATGCTATACAGGTATACAGGAGATAGTGAAAGGAGATTAGTAAAGTGGCTTTTGATATTGGAATTGATTTGGGTACCGCCAGCATATTGGTATATGTAAAAGGAAAAGGCGTTGTATTAAAAGAGCCTAGTGTTGTTGCTTTTGACCGTGACACAAACCGGATTAAAGCAATTGGAGAAGAGGCGCGTCTGATGTTAGGACGTACGCCGGGAAACATTGTAGCAGTTCGTCCTCTTCGTCAGGGTGTTATTTCTGATTACACCGTAACGGAGAAGATGTTAAAATATTTCATTCAGAAAGCGGTTGGTAAACAGAGATTTCGTAAACCGCTTATTAGTATCTGTGTGCCAAGCCAGGTAACAGAGGTTGAGAGAAAAGCTGTAGAAGATGCTGCTTTTCAGGCAGGTGCACGCGATGTAAAGATCATTGAGGAGCCGATTGCAGCTGCAATTGGAGCCGGTATTGATATTGCTCGTCCTTGTGGCAATATGATTGTAGATATCGGTGGTGGTACATCGGATATTGCGGTAATCAGTTTGGGCGGTACTGTTGTCAGTGCTTCGATTAAGATTGCCGGAGATGATTTCGATGATGCGATTGTCCGTTATATGAGAAAGAAACACAACCTGCTGATTGGTGAGAGAACCGCTGAGGATATAAAGATTCGCATTGGTTCTGCTTATCCACGGCCGGAAAGTGTGACAGTAGATGTCCGCGGACGTAACTTGGTGACCGGTCTGCCAAAGACCATTACCGTTACTTCTGAGGAAACAGAAGAAGCATTAAAAGATACAACTTCACAGATTGTAGAAGCAGTACATAGTGTACTGGAAAAAACACCGCCGGAATTGGCAGCCGATATCGCAGACCGCGGAATCGTACTCACTGGTGGCGGAAGTTTGTTGTATGGATTAGAAGAATTGATTGAATCCAAAACAGGAATTACAACGATGACGGCAGAAGATCCGATGACAGCAGTTGCAATTGGTACCGGTCGTTATGTGGAATTTTTAAGTGGAGAAGTGACTATAGGGGATGCTAATTAAGTTTTCCGGTTATAGGTCACAAAAAGAACAGGAGGTATGATATGTTCCGAGGTCTTTATACAGCGTGGACCGGTATGGCAAATGAACAGAAAAGACTGGATGTTATTTCCAATAATATGGCGAACTCAAATACGGTTGGCTATAAAGATGAAAAAGTTGCCAGTCAGGCATTTGACCAGGTGCTTGGAATTAAGATTCGAGACGGCTCACAGGCATATCACAATGAGTGTATTGGAAGTTTAAGCCTTGGCGTAAAAATCGGAGAAACTTATACCGATTATTCGCAGGGTTCGGTCAGACAGACCGGTGGTACATATGATTTGGCATTGAGTGGCAGTGGATTCTTTACAGTGAGTGTAACGGACAAGGCAGGAGAGGTTCATACGCGTTACACAAGAGACGGAAGGTTTCATCTGACGAAAGACGGCCTGCTGGTAGATGCTGATGGAAATGCCGTCCAGGGACAAAATGGAAATATTACCATCGACCCTTCGTCGAAAAACGTATCAATTTCGGCGACCGGACAGATTACGGCAGACGGCGAACTTGTAGATACTCTTAATATTGTTGATTTTGAGGACTACGATTATTTGAAAAAATACGGAGATACTATGTATGAACCAGTGGACGGAGCCACGACCAAAGATGCAGAAGGAGAAATTTTGCAAGGTTATACCGAACAGTCAAATGTTAATGTTGTGCGCGAAATGGTCGATATGATTACTATAACCCGTGCTTATGAAGCAAGTCAGAAAGTGATTCACTCATACGATTCGATGTTAGACAAATCGGTTAATCAGGTAGGAGCACTTAAGTAATAGTTTATTTGGAGGTGGCAGCTGATGATGCGTTCTTTATGGACTGCAGCCAGTGGAATGATTGGCGAGCAGAGCAATCTTGACGTGATTGCAAACAATTTATCAAATATTAATACAACCGGATACAAGACTCAGAAAGCAAATTTTAAATCACTGATTTATCAGAATTTGCAGGCAAAGTCAACGACAACGACCGGAGAACCAAAGCCGGTAGGAGCACAGGTTGGACTTGGTGTCCGTGTTGGCTCAATTTCTTCTGATTTTACACAGGGAGCCTTAAATGCTTCAAATGGCGCATTTGATTACGCCATTCAGGGCGAGGGATTTTTCCGTGTACAGTTAGCAGACGGAAGTATTGCTTATACGAGAAATGGTCATTTTAATATGTCCATTCAGGGTGACAGCATTGCCCTGACAGACAGTGAGGGAAATCCGGTACTCGATGTAAACGGAAATGCAATTACTGTTCCGAATACATACCGTTCCAGTAAAATTGGCGTTGACCAGTTTGGTAATTTGACTTATCCGGATGCGAATAACAACCAGCAGAATATCGGAATTCAGATTGGGCTGGCATATTTTCCGAATGCCGGTGGGCTTGAGAAAACATCAAACTCGAATTATCTGCAGTCGGAAGCGTCAGGAGCACCTACGGTTTATACGGCAACAGAATTAAATTCGAAAATTGTATCCGGCTACTTGGAGAGCTCAAACGTACAGGCAGCCGATGAAATGGTAAATATGATTATTGCCCAGCGTGCTTATGAAATGAATTCAAAAGCAATCACAGCATCGGATGAGATGCTTCAGCAGGCAAATAATTTACGTTCATGATAAGTAAGGCGAGGTGAGACATATGGCAGTATCTTCAATTGGTGATACTTATTTTACAAATTATTCGACCGAGGCAAACGATGCAGTGTCGCAGAAAATGACAAGCCAGATTCAGGATGCCGAAACGGATGAAGAAATGTTAGATGCGTGCAAGCAGTTTGAATCGTATCTGGTGCAGCAGATGTTTAAATCCATGGAAGAATCTGCAAAAGTATTTTCGGATGATGACGAGGATAACAGCAATGACTACGTTAATATGTTTCAGGACAATTATTTATCTGCCATCGCTGACCAGATGGTAAACAGCGGTCAGGGACTTGGCATCGCAGACAAACTTTACGAATCAATGGTGAACAACAAAGTATAATGCGAAAATCAAAGAAAGAATAAGCCTTTGACGAAAAGAAACACAGTCAAGGGCTTTTTACATATTTAGGAGGCACTCATGGAGGAAAGAAGAGGGTATGTGTCACACATCGTCTACCGCAACGTGGAAAATGGGTACACGGTATTTGAATTGGAAAATCCCGATGAAGATGTGGAGGAAACCTGCGTCGGAAATGTTCCATTTCTAAACGAGGGAGAATATGTATGTGTGAGGGGAGAACTTGTTACGCACCCGATTTATCAGGAGCAGTTGAAGGTGATGTCCTGTGAGGTGCAGGAACCGGATGATGAACTGGCGATGCTCAGATATCTTTCGTCCGGTGCGATTGCCGGTGTGCGTGGCGGACTGGCAAAGCGGATTGTGGATAAATTCGGGGATAAAACCTTTGAAATCATAGAAAAAGAGCCGGAGCGGCTTGCGGAGGTCAAAGGAATTACGGAAAAGAAAGCGCGTGCAATTTCCGAGCAGTTTGAGGAAAAAAGAGAAATGCGCGGAGCCATGCTTTTCTTACAGGAGTATGGAATTTCAAATGCACTTGCCGTAAAAATTTATCAGACCTATGGCAGCGCACTTTATGAAATTGTCCGTGAAAATCCGTATCGGATGGCAGAAGATATCAGCGGTGTCGGATTCCGAATTGCGGATGAAATTGCAAGAAAAAGCGGCTTTGCGATGGACTCTGTACCGAGAATCCGTGCAGGTATTTTGTATGTGTTAAATGCGGGAACCAAAGAGGGCTATGTCTACATGCCGGAAAAACTGCTTTTACAGGAGGCGGTTTATCAGCTTGGTGTGTCGATGGAACAGCTGATGGATTCTTTAGAAGAATTGGTATATGATAAATCCGTGATTGTGACTGAGGAGCGGGATGTTTACCTGCCGTCCTTATATTATTCGGAAATGAACTGTGCCAGAATGTTATTTGACCTAAATGTGCCGGTGGAGCGTCCGACGAAGGCTTTGGATGAACTAATCTCGCGTGTTGAAAAAAGTCAGGAAATTGTACTCGATGACCAGCAGAAAATCGCGGTGAGAGAAGCTCTCACCAGTGGATTTTTAGTAATTACCGGTGGACCCGGTACCGGTAAAACAACGACGATTAACACGTTGATTGCGTGTCTTATGGAAAAAGGGTTGTCGATTTTGCTTGCGGCCCCAACCGGACGTGCCGCTAAGCGAATGGCAGAGGCAACCGGTCAGGAGGCACAGACCATTCACCGTCTGTTAGAGTATAATGGAGCGGCGGCAGAACAGGAAAATGTGAGCGAGGAACGCTCGGATTTATTTGGCAGAAATGAGTGGAATCCGCTTGAAACCGACGTCGTAATTATTGATGAGATGTCGATGGTAGATATTTTCCTGTTCCATAATTTATTGAAAGCGATTGCTGTTGGAACCCGTCTGATTTTGGTGGGTGATGTAAACCAGCTTCCGAGTGTGGGACCGGGAAATGTGCTGCGGGATGTAATTAATTCTCACTGCTTTAATGTTGTGAGGCTGTCTCATATTTTCCGTCAGGCAGCGGAAAGTGATATTATTGTAAACGCCCACCGCATCCATCGCGGAGAAGAGATTGCGCTGGATAATCAGAGTAAAGATTTCTTTTGCTTAAAACGGGATGACAGCCATGGTGTGCTTGAAGTGATGCTCTGGCTTGTCCGAGACCGGATGCCAAAATATACGCATTGCACGCCGTTTGATGTGCAGGTCTTGACCCCGATGAAAAAGGGAGAACTGGGAGTTCACCGATGTAACGAAGTTTTGCAGCGGTATTTGAATCCGGAAGCACCGGGGAAAAATCAAATGGAACTTCACGGTGTTTTATTCCGTGAAGGTGACAAGGTCATGCAGATGAAAAACAATTACCAGATTAAATGGGAAATCCGCGGGTACAATCATATGATGATTGAAGAGGGGAGTGGCGTGTTTAATGGCGACTGCGGAATCATTACCGAAATTGATACATTCAATAAAGAGGTGACGGTGCGTTTTGATGATGAAAAATATGTTACTTATCCGCAGGGAAATCTGGATGAACTGGAACTGGCGTATGCCATTACCATACATAAGTCGCAGGGAAGCGAGTATCCGGCAGTTGTGTTGCCTATTTTATCGGGACCACGGCCGTTAATGAATCGAAACATTTTGTATACAGCGGTTACACGTGGCAAAAAGTGTGTGACGATTGTTGGAAACAAGGATACCGTGCGTGAAATGATACAAAATAAATCCGAGCAGATGCGCTATTCTTCGCTGTGCCGCCGTCTGCAGGAATTGGAGCAGGAGTCATTGGAAAAGTAGTAAAAAAAGGATGCAAAATGAGGAAAAATTTGCTATGATAGAAGAAGGGGAGGAGTGCCTTTGAATCCATTTGGATTTTTATTTCCACCGGCTTGTCCGATTTGTGGAACAGTATTGAAAAAGACAGAGAAAAAGGTTTGTTTAACTTGCCGAAGAAAATTATCGGAAGCGCGTGTAGCAGAACCTGCCTGTGCCCGGTGCGGAAAGCCGTTAGAGGAGATTGAAACGGAATACTGCGTAGACTGCGAAAAGAAACGCCGGGGAAAGTATGACTTTCTACGTCAAGGGACAGCGTTGTGGGTTTATACGGATTCGCTCAAGGAAGCAATGGCGTCGTTCAAATACGAAGGCTGTTATGAAAATGCAGCATTTTTCGCGGAAGAATTTATTCGATTTCGCAAAGAAAAACTGCTGGCATGGAAGCCGGATTTTCTGATTCCTGTTCCGCTGCACAGACACAGAAGGTGGTTTCGCGGTTATAATCAGGCAGAGATTCTTGCGGAGGAAATTGGGAAGCGGTTACATCTTCCGGTAGAAACCGATGTCTTGTGCCGAAGTCTCGATACGAGTCCGCAAAAGCAGCTGGATGATAAGGCGAGATACCGGAATATGTCAAGTGCTTTCTATGTTCCGGAGAGTGCTGGTTATAAGTTAAATGGCAAGCGGGTTGTATTAATTGATGATATTTATACAACCGGTTCAACGTTAGAAGCGTGCGCCGGAGAATTAAAAAAAGCCGGTGTTAGTGAAATATATTCTGCCTGCCTTTGCATTGGTAGAGATTATTAGAGGAGGAAATTACAATGGAAATTGTTTCTTGTAAAGAATGTGGAAAATTATTTAATTTTATACGTGGGCAGCGAGTCTGTCCGGCGTGCTCCCGTAAATTAGAGGACAAGTTTATGGAAGTAAAGAAATATGTCAGAGAGCATCCCAATGTAGATGTAAAGGAATTGTCGGAGGAAATGGATGTTTCTGTCCGTCAGATTAACCGCTGGGTGCGTGAGGAGAGACTGGTATTTTCGGATGATTCACCGGTCGGACTTCCTTGCGAGAGCTGTGGCGTAACAATTAAGACCGGACGTTTCTGTGATAAATGTAAAGCAGAGTTAGCGACCGGATTCCGCCATGCGGCAGGACAGGATAAAAGACCGGCACCGCAGCCGGCACCAAGAAAAAGCGTCGCGGATAGCCGTATGCGTTTTTTAGATAACTAATTTATTAAAATTAAATACGTTCAATTCCGCTATCGGTCAGTTTGATTTTTCCTTCCTTTAACAGCCGGCCGATGGCTCGTTTGAAGGCGGCTTTGCTGATTTTGAATTCACGCTTGATAATCTCCGGAGAGGTTTTATCGTGGAATGGTAGGAAACCGCCTTCTTTTTGTAACCTCTCGTAAATAAGTTCAGCGTCTTTGCCCATTTGCACTTTTGTCTTTTCCTGTAAACTTAAGGTCAATTTTCCTTCTTCGGTAACTTCTTTGATGCGTGCCTTCACGACATCGCCGATGTGAAGTTCTCTTGTCATTTCGTTGTGTGGAATTAAAGCGGAATACTGATTGTCCACAGCAACAAATGCACCAAAAGAATCCAAAATTTCATAAATCAAACCTTCTACGTGATCCCCTTTCTGGTAAGGGCTGTCACAGGAAAGATAGTCATACACCTTCATAGTTGCACATAAACGGCTGCTTTTGTCGATGTATAAAGCGACTAACACGCGTTCACCCAAGTGAACTTTTTTTGTCTGCTCCTTAAAAGGAAGCAGCAAATCTTTGACAAGTCCCCAGTCTAAGAAAGCACCAATGCCGGTTACGTCTTTGACTTCCAAAACCGCAGTTTCACCGAGTGAAAGATACGGTCTTTGTGTGGTAGCAATTAAGCGGTCTTCAGAATCTTTGTACAAAAACACCTCATAAAAATCGCCTTTTTCGGTCCCTTTTTTTACCTGGTTGTTCGGGAGCAGTACTTCCAAATCTTTTTCTTCAAAAGAGCGAAGCATCACACCGAATTTTGTGATTTTTGAAACATACAATCTGGCAAATTTGCCAAGAACTTTTGATTCGTTCATATTATTCTCCATTCTTTGTCGGGGTAAATTCGCTGAGGAAATAAGGATTTTCCTCTTTGTCCGTAAAGACTACATAAAATTTGCCATTTTCACTGGCTGTGCGAATGTACATGGTGTCTCCCATTTTGGCAGCCAGACGAAATTCGGCACGGAATTCGGAAACTTCAAAATCAATTGGCAGAACATTCACAGCCAGACGAATATACTGTCCGTTGTTTACATGGTGGTTTGTGTCAAGATAATTCTGGCACACATCGACTTCTTCGACAAGTGTCAAGTTTTCCGGACATTTTACCTTTCTAGAAGAATATTCCATGTCGTAAGCAGGTTCTGTCGGATAGGCGGCCTTTTCACTGTCATCAATTTTTGTTGGCTGACCGGTAGACGGGTCAAAATAAAACCATCTTGAATCGGCGTAGGCAAGAACCTCTTTGTCCGGCGTTTCCATTAAAAAATTACGACATCCGAAAATGCCTTTAAACTGATACGGCCATGTATGCACCGTGAAACGCTCGCCCATAACCGGACGGCGTTTGAATACAACGTGCCATGCACTCACTAACCAAGCGCGGTTTTTCTTTAATAAATCTAAGGCAGAATGTCCAACGTCCTCGCTATGAAACAGGCAGCAGTCCTGCATTGCATTTACAGTGTCGGAGACACCGAGCAGTCCATCCTTATCAATTCTGCTGTAAGATACTCTATCATGATAGGAATACATACGATTTCCTCCCTTCGTTCAAACAGTTTCATTATACTACCCTTACCCGAAAAAAACTAGTGAATTTTTTTTGAAAATGTGGTAATATCAGCTATGAAAACAATGAATAGAAAGGTTGTGTTTTTATATGAAGAAAATTATTTCAACAGATAAGGCACCGGCAGCAATTGGTCCTTATTCTCAGGCAGTAGAGGTAAATGGTCTTGTATTTACATCAGGTGTGATCCCGATTATTCCGGAGACCGGTGAATTGGTTGAAGGCGGTATTGAAAAGCAGGCGGAGCAGGCAATCGGTAATCTGAAGGCGCTGATTGAAGCAAGTGGTGCAAAAATTGAGGACACGATTAAAACAGTTGTCTTCATTAAAGATATGAATGATTTTGCCAAGGTAAATGAAATTTATTCCCGCTTTTTTACGGGAGACTGCCCGGCACGTTCCTGCGTGGAAGTGGCAAGACTGCCAAAAGATGTTCTGATTGAGATTGAGGCGATTGTTGCGAAATAAATAGTCGAATCCTGTAGAATAAATGTAAAATTAATTTTCTCGGTAAAATTGTGGTAAAAATTAGTAGAAACAATGAGTTTACAAAGGTTGACAGATGCGGACAGAGTTGTTATACTGAAACAAGTATTTAACAAATTTGTAACATTTAGAATGCCGGATGAGTTTGAGGCCGGCAGATGAGTGACAATGGAGGGAAGAAAAGTATGCAACACACAAGGCTTGTGAAATGTGCGTTGGGGGCAGGACTTGTTTTATCCTTTGGAATATTTGGCAAGTATATGGTTTCATCTTCAACTACGATGGGTTCTGAGACGGAACTTGCCGGTATGGCTTATATGTTAGACCAATACTGTACGATTCAGGTTGGTGCAACACAGTCAAATCCGGAAGCAATTGTAGCGTTTGAGGATATGCCGGGTAACACCAATAATGGGACAAGCGCAGTAAGTGGTTCTGCTGTCTCGAATGCAACACCGGAGCCGACGAAAGAAGCGACAGCGACGGCGACACCAAAACCGGAATCGGAATATGCCAATGTTGGTATTTCCATTGCGGCAGATTATGTAAATATTCGTAAGAAACCAAATACGGATGCGGAAATCGTTGGTAAATTATACCGCGGAAGCGCAGCTACGATTGCTAAGACGGAAGGGGACTGGGTATACATTAAGTCCGGTTCGGTTTCCGGTTATATTATGAAAGATTATTTGGCAATCGGCTACAGTGCAGAAAAACTGGTAGACCAGTTTGGTACGAAGTGGGCGACAGTTACCACGGAGACGCTTCGTGTCCGCGAGAAAGAAAGTGAATCGAGTAAGATTCTTGACCTTTTGGCCGGCGATGAAAGTTATGAAGTGCTAAAACATGAATCCGGCTGGGTAAAGGTTCGTGTCGATGGCGATACAACCGGTTATGTCAGAGATGATTATGTAAAAATCTCAGTTCAGTTTGAAAAGGCTGTATCGATTGAGGAAGAACGCGAAGAAGAGAGAAGAAAAGCGGCAGCAGAGGCAGCGGCGGCAGAAAGTGAACGTCCGGCGAAGTCTTCATCGAATTCAGGAAATAGTTCGTCAAGCAGCAGTTCTTCAAGCAGCTCAAGTCATAAATCGTCATCAAGCTCAGGAAAGAGTTCTTCGAATGGTGGCGGTGGAAGTCATAAATCAAGCAGTGCATCCTCCAGTAATGGCGGCGGTGGTGCGAAAGGAAGTTCCGGCGGCTCCAGTAACGGTTCCGGTGGCGCAGGTGGAAACAGCAGCTCCGGTGGATCCAGCAATGGTTCCGGTGGTGCAAGCGGTGGTTCCTCATCGTCCGATGGCGGCAGCACATTGGGAAGCGGTGACGGTTCCGCAATTGCTTCTTACGCTTTGAAATTTGTTGGAAACCCATATGTCTACGGTGGTTCCAGTTTGACTCATGGTACGGACTGTTCCGGATTTACCATGTCAGTATTTAAGAAATTCGGTATCAGTTTGCCACGTACTTCCGGCGCACAGTCGGGAGTAGGTAAGAAAATCAGCCCATCCAGCGCAAGAGCCGGTGACTTGATTTTCTATGCAAGTGGTGGACATGTCAACCACGTTGCACTTTGTATCGGTGGTGGCAGGGTTGTACACGCAAGTAACCCACGTACCGGAATTAAGACAAGTAATATGTATTATCGTAAACCATATTGTGCGAGACGAGTTCTTGGTTAAATCTAAGAAGTCATACAACTCGAAAACGAACGCCTGTACGCAGACAATTGTAGTCATGTGTGCAGGCGTTATTTATCAACAATTAAAACAACGAAATTGCGATATTTGTTAGTTGTGAACAAAGTTATAAACATTGTCAACAATTTAAGTAGACTTATGTAGCATGTTTTTGACTATAAGACAAGTTAATTAATTGTATGACAACTTGATGGCACAAGGTTAAAATGTTTATCTGATTTATGGATTTTTATGTTGCCGAACAGAGGTTTTTGTTGTATAATATGATTACGAGATGAGCCAATGGACATCTTGAAACTTATGGGCAAAGGAGCTGATTAGTATGAACTTAGTAATAAGTGGAAAAAACATTGACATAACGGAAGGATTGCGTGCAGCAGTTGAGGAGAAGATTGGAAAACTCGAGCGGTATTTCAATGATTCAACAGAAGTTCATGTTACATTGAGCACAGAGAAGAATCGTCAGAAAATTGAAGTTACGGTACCGATGAAAGGAACCATTATCCGTGCAGAAGAAACAAGCACCGATATGTATGTATCGATTGATTTGGTGGAAGAAGTTATCGAACGCCAGCTTCGTAAATATAAGAACAAGCTGATTCAGAAAGAGCAGAACGTAGCACAGTTTAGCAAAGGATTTGTTGATGAGGACACATATGATGAAGAAGAAATTTCTATCATCCGTTCTAAAAAATTTGCGATGAAGCCGATGGATCCGGAAGAAGCCTGTGTACAGATGGAACTTCTCGGACACACGTTCTTCGTTTTCCGCAACTCGGAAACCGACGAAGTAAATGTTGTTTATAAGAGAAAAGACAATACATACGGTTTGATTGAGCCGGAATTCTAAATGAAAAAATAATAATCACCCCCGGTGGTAAGCAGGATATTTGCTTCGCAAATATAGCTTTCCCCGGGGGTGATTTTACTTTTCGCGAAAAAGGAAGAGAAGAAACGGGAAGAGAGAAGAATTTCTTCCTAAAAATGTATTTTTCTATTCTTTTCGGGTTTTAATTTTATTTGTTGTCAGATTTTTGCTTAAAGTTGCTCAAGATTCCAGTAATTTAGAAGAAATGCTTTGTGGATTGTGGGTTTTGAGTACGTCGGTATGTGGCACTGGTAGTTTCAGTGCCCATACCGTTACGCGCTCAACAAGCGAAAGCGCCCACAAGACGCAAAGCATTTCTTCTAAATTACGGAAACTGAAAAAATTAAGCGAACATCTGTCACAAACAAAGACAAACCCTGAAAAGAAATAGAAAAGGTTGCATTCTCCCCCGACTAATGATAAAATACCATATTGAGACAGTAACGTCTCTTGTTAGGATGTATGGCATGTAGCAGCGAGAAAATGCTAAAAAAATAATTGGAGAGTGACAAAATGGGATTATTTAGTAAGGTTATAGGAACACACAGTGAACGTGAAGTGAAACGTGTGATTCCGATTGTTGACAAAATTGAATCACTTGAACCAGAAATGGAGAAGTTATCTGATGAAGAACTTCGTGGCAAAACGGCGGAGTTTAAGAAACGTTTAGCAGATAAAGAAACTTTGGATGACATTTTACCGGAAGCGTATGCGGTTGTACGTGAGGCTTCTAAGAGAACCATCGGATTGAGACATTTTCGTGTGCAGTTGATTGGCGGTGTCATTTTACATCAGGGACGTATTACCGAGATGCGTACCGGTGAAGGTAAAACGCTCGTATCTACTCTCCCGGCTTATCTGAATGCGCTCGAAGGAAAAGGTGTTCATATCGTAACAGTAAACGACTATCTGGCAAAGCGTGATGCGGAGTGGATGGGTCAGATTCATGAATTTCTTGGTCTGACAGTCGGTGTTATTTTGAACAGCATGGACAATGACGAGAGAAGAGAAGCATATAACTGTGATATTACATATGCGACAAATAACGAACTGGGATTTGATTACCTGCGTGATAACATGGTTATTTACAAAGAGCAGTTAGTACAGCGAGATTTACACTATGCCATTGTCGATGAGGTTGACTCGGTATTGATTGACGAGGCGAGAACACCACTTATTATTTCCGGTTCCAGCGGAAAATCGACAAAGATTTACGAGGCGTGTGATAACTTAGTGCGCCAGTTGAAAAAAGGTACTGAAAAAGAATTGTCCAAGATGGACATTATCATGAAAGAAGATAATAACGAAACCGGTGACTATGTTGCAAACGAAAAGGAAAAGACAGTAAATCTTACCGAGCAGGGTATCAAAAAGGTAGAGCGTTTCTTCCATTTGGAAAACTTAGCCGACCCGGAAAACTTAGAGATTCAGCACTGCGTAAACTTATCACTTCGTGCACATGCGTTGATGCACCTTGATAAGGATTATGTGGTAAAAGATGACCAGGTACTTATCGTAGACGAATTTACCGGACGTATCATGCCTGGAAGACGTTATTCGGACGGTTTACATCAGGCAATTGAAGCAAAAGAGCATGTAAAAGTGAAGAGAGAGAGTAAAACTCTTGCCACAATTACATTCCAGAACTTCTTTAATAAATATGATAAGAAATGTGGTATGACCGGTACCGCTCTCACAGAGGAAAAAGAGTTCCGTGAGATTTACGGCATGGACGTTGTTGAAGTGCCGACAAACCTGCCGGTAAAACGTATTGACCACAACGATTCCGTATATAAAACAAAACGCGAGAAATTGAATGCAATTGTTGAAGATATTGTGGCAAGTCATGAAAAAGGACAGCCGGTACTTGTTGGTACGATTACGATTGACGCTTCGGAAGAATTGTCACAGTTGCTGAAAAAACGCGGAATTCCACATAAAGTATTGAATGCGAAGTTCCATGAACTTGAGGCAGAGATTATCGCAGATGCCGGTCAGATTGGTGCAGTTACGATTGCGACAAACATGGCTGGACGTGGTACAGATATTAAACTGGGCGAGGGCGTAACCGAACTTGGCGGTTTGAAAATTATTGGTACAGAACGTCATGAATCCCGCCGAATTGATAATCAGCTGCGTGGTCGTGCCGGACGTCAGGGAGACCCTGGTGAATCGAAATTCTACATTTCATTGGAAGATGATTTGATGCGTTTGTTCGGTTCCCAGAATCTGATGCAGATGTTTAATTCGCTTGGTATGCCGGAAGGCGAGCAGATTCAGCACAAGATGCTGAATAAAGCGATTGAGCGTGCGCAGAAGAAGATTGAGAGCAACAACTACGGAATCCGTAAAAATTTGTTGGAATATGACCAGATTAATAACGAGCAGCGTGAGATTATTTATGCAGAGCGCCGCAAGGTACTCGATGGCGATGACATGCGTGATACCATTATCAGCATGATTGATGAACTGGTTGAAAAATATGTCAATATGGTAATTGGCGATGACCAGGGACCTTCCGAGTGGAATTTGAAGGAGTTGAATGAAATTCTCATTCCGATGATTCCGGTTAAACCGATTACCGGTGAGGGCTGCGGTTCAAAACAGGAATTGATTCAGAATTTGAAAGAAGAGGCTCTTCGTCTGTATGAGACAAAAGAAGCAGAATTTCCGGAGCCGGAGCAGATTCGTGAGATTGAGCGTGTCATTATTTTGAAAGTAACGGACAGCCGCTGGATGGATCACATTGACGATATGGATCAGCTTCGTCAGGGAATCGGACTTCAGGCATTTGGACAGAGAGACCCGGTTGTTGAGTATCGTTTACAGGGCTATGATATGTTCAACGATATGACGGAATCCATTCGTGAAGAGACGGTTAAGATGCTGATGCATGTCCGCATCGAGCAGAAGGTTGAGCGTGAGCAGGTTGCTGAAGTAACAGGAACCAATAAGGATGATTCGGCAAATGCACCGGTTGTCCGCAAATCGGAAAAAATCAGCCGAAATGCACCGTGCCCATGTGGTTCCGGTAAAAAATACAAATATTGTTGTGGCAGATAAGCAGTGAATAACTGCGTTTGCATATAAAAAATTAAGGTGGTGATTTTGTGGTTGAATTGGATAACATCCGAATCGAATTGAGCAGTTTTGAAGAACCACTTCTGGAAGTAAGGGATTCACTTTAACTTAGCAGAGAAAAAGTTAAGGATTGAAGAACTTGAGAGAAATATGGAAGCACCTGACTTTTGGGACGATGCCGAGAAGGCAAGTGCGGATATGAAGGAATTAAAGGACTTAAAGAGTATTGTTGAACGTGCCGATGCTCTCAGCATGGCGTATGACGATATTATGACGCTGATTGAGATGGGGAATGAAGAGGCGGATGAGTCACTGGTTCCGGAAGTTGAAAATGAGTTTGTACAATTCCAGAAGGAATTTGAAGATTTACGAATTACAACGATGCTTACCGGTGAGCATGATGCCGAGAATGCAATTCTTACCCTGCATGCAGGAGCCGGTGGTACAGAGAGCTGCGATTGGGCAAGTATGTTGTGCCGTATGTATCAGCGCTTTGCAGAAAAGCATGGATTTGAAGTTGAAATGCTGGATTTTCTGGATGGTGATGAAGCGGGTTATAAATCAGTTACGCTGCAGATCAATGGCGCAAATGCGTATGGTTATCTGAAATCAGAGCATGGAGTGCACCGTTTGGTGAGAATCTCACCGTTTAATGCAGCCGGCAAACGGCAGACATCCTTTGTATCCTGTGATGTCATGCCGGATATCGAAGAAGATCTTGATGTTGAGATCGCAGATGATGATATTCGTATCGATACATATCGTTCCAGTGGAGCGGGTGGTCAGCATATCAATAAGACTTCTTCTGCAATTAGAATTACCCATTTCCCGACAGGGATCGTGGTACAGTGCCAAAATGAACGTTCACAGCATATGAATAAGGATAAGGCAATGCAGATGCTCAAGGCAAAGCTGTATATTTTAAAACAGCAGGAGCAGTTGGAAAAGGCGAGCGGTATCCGAGGCGAATCCAAAGAGATTGGCTGGGGAAGCCAGATCCGTTCCTATGTGCTGCAGCCGTATACCATGGTCAAAGATCATCGTACCGGTGCTGAGATCGGTAATGTGCAAGACGTTTTGGATGGCAATCTGGATCCGTTTATCAATGCATATTTAGCATGGATCACAAAGTAAATGAGCAGTGTGCTCTATGCTCCTTTTTGTAAGGGGGCATCTGACATAAATAAAAATACATTGGCAGAGAAATGGAGGAAACTATGATTAACGTAAGTGTGTTAGGCTACGGAACAGTCGGATCCGGTGTTTTTGATATTATTCGTGAGAACAATGCGATGATCGCAAAACGCATCGGGGATGAGATCTGTACAAAATATGTGCTGGACTTGAGAGATTTTCCGGGAGATCCGGTAGAGGAAGTGCTGGTACATGATTTTGAAGTGATCAAAAATGATCCGGAGGTTCATGTGGTTGTAGAAACGATGGGAGGATTACACCCTGCCTATGAGTTTGTAAAGGCTAGTTTGGAGGCCGGGAAGAGTGTTTGCACATCCAACAAAGCGTTGGTGGCTGATTTTGGACCGGAGCTTATTCAGATAGCAAAAGACCACAATGTAAGTTTCTTGTTTGAGGCCAGTGTTGGTGGTGGTATTCCGATTATCCGCCCACTGCAGAGTTCTTTGAATCCGGATGAGATATTGGAGATTTCCGGTATCTTAAACGGTACAACGAACTTTATTTTGACAGAGATGACCAATAAGGGAGCTGATTTTGACACAGTGCTCAAAGAGGCGCAGCAGCTTGGTTATGCAGAGGCAGATCCGACTGCAGATGTGGAAGGATATGATGCCTGCCGCAAGATCGCAATCTTAACTTCTCTTGCTTATGGCAAGACACTGGATTTTAACGATGTTTATACAGAGGGAATTACCAAAATCACAGACCGTGATATCGTATATGCCGGTAAGATCGGGGCCAAAGTAAAAATTTTTGGTTCCAGCAAGAAAGATGGAGATCGCATCAGCGCAAAAGTTGCACCGGTGCTGATCTATCCGGAGAACCCATTATATAGCGTAGACGATGTATTTAACGCTATTTTAGTAAAAGGAAATATGGTTGGAGATGTCATGTTCTATGGACAGGGCGCCGGCAAGCTGGCAACAGCCAGTGCGGTCGTTTCCGATGTTATGGAAGTCGCTAAAAACATAGGAAAATGCGTTGAGGTACAGTGGAGTGCCGAGAAGATTGCTTTAGAGCCTTTTGAGGAGAGCAAGAGCAGCTTCTTCGTGCGTTTGCGTGGAGATAAGTCACAGAATGCAGCTAAGGTCAAAGAAGCGTTTGGCGATGTGACAGAGATTGATGCCGGATATGCGGACGAATATGCATTTATCACGGGAGAGATCACAGAGGGAGCTTATGCATCAGCAGCAGATTCACTCGGCAATGTGATCAATAAGATCCGTGTTCCGGAGACGAAATAATAAGCCGCTCAGTAATATGAGCAGAAAAGAGGATAGATATGTTAATTGTTAAGAAATTTGGTGGTACTTCCGTTGCCAACAAAGAGCGGATCTTTAATGTGGCGAAGCGTTGTATTGAAGATTACAAAAAAGGAAATCAGGTAGTAGTCGTTCTTTCTGCAATGGGCAAACAGACAGATGTTTTGTTGGATATGGCAAAGGATATTAATCCGAAGGCGTCCCGCAGAGAGTTGGATATGCTTCTTACAACAGGTGAGCAGACATCCGTTGCACTTATGGCAATGGCAATGGACTCTCTTGGTGTTCCGGCAGTTTCCATGAATGCTTTTCAGGTGCAGATGCATACGACAGAAGTGTATGGTAATGCTCGTCTGAAGAGAATTGATACGGAGCGTATCCGTAATGAGTTGGATAATCGTCGTATCGTAGTAATTACAGGATTTCAGGGAATCAATAAGTTTGATGATTACACAACACTCGGAAGAGGTGGTTCCGATACGACAGCAGTAGCATTGGCAGCTGCATTACATGCAGACGCCTGCGAGATTTATACAGATGTAGATGGTGTCTTTACTGCAGATCCACGCGTCGTACCAAATGCTCGTAAATTAGACGAGATCACGTACGATGAGATGTTGGAATTAGCCAGTCTTGGTGCCGGTGTATTGCACAATCGTTCTGTTGAGATGGCTAAAAAATACGGCGTACAGTTGGTAGTACGTTCTAGTTTGAATACAAGTGAAGGAACTGTAGTAAAGGAGGAAAGTAAAATGGAGAAAATGTTAGTAAGTGGTGTAGCCACAGATAAAAATGTAGCACAGATTTCAGTAGTTGGATTAGAGAATAAGCCGGGCGTAGCATTTAAGCTGTTCCAGCATTTAGCAAATCACAATATCAATGTAGATATGATCTTACAGTCTGTAGAGCATGGCGGAACACAGGACATCAGCTTTACAGTAACCAGAGATCAGGCAGACACGGCAATGGAGACATTGGAAAGACATGCTAACACAAGTCTGAAATGCGAGAAGACAACAGTGAACACTAACGTTGCCAAAGTATCTATCGTCGGTGCCGGAATGATGTCTAATGCAGGTGTTGCAGCTAAGATGTTTGAAGCATTGTATGATGCAGGAGTAAACATTTTGCAGATTTCTACTTCCGAGATCCGCGTCAGCGTTCTCGTAGAAGAGAAGTACGTCAATGAGGCTGCACAGGCAGTTCATGATGCATTTGCATTGTCTCGTTAATTGACGGAGAACATCAAATATTGTCAGCGCGGAAAATTTAAGAGTTCAAGGTAAAGAAGGGCAGCCGCGTATCGAGTGGCTGCCTATTTTACTCTTGATGCATAGGCAAAGTGCGTATAGAAAGGAATGTAGGATACTATGGATATTGTAAAGAAAATAGCAGCAGAGTTAGAAATTCGTCCGCAGCAGGTAGAGGCGGTCATAAAACTGATCGACGAGGGCAATACGATCCCGTTTATTGCCAGATACCGTAAAGAAGCACATGGTTCGTTGAATGATGAACAACTCCGTAATCTGAGTGAGCGATTAACTTATTTGCGTACACTGGAAGAAAAAAAGGAACAGGTTCTTGCAACGATTGAAGAACAAGGAAAATTGACCGATGAATTGAAGGCACAGATCCTTGCAGCAGAGACACAGGTGCTCGTGGAGGACTTGTATCGTCCGTATCGTCCAAAACGCCGTACAAGAGCGATCATCGCCAAGGAAAAGGGATTAGAGCCATTAGCGCAGATCATTTTGGCACAAGAAGTGACAGAGCCGTTAGAAACGATTGCCGAGCAGTATGTATCTGAGGAAAAAGAAGTGAAAGATGTTGCAGATGCGATTGCAGGAGCGAGAGATATTATTGCCGAGCAGATTTCTGATAATGCAGATTATCGTAAATATATCCGTGATATAACACGGGAAGAAGGTATCCTTACATCAACTGCCAAGGATGAAAAGGCGCAGTCTGTTTATGAGATGTATTATGAATATCAGGAGCCGGTTAAAAAGATTGCCGGTCATCGTGTTCTTGCGTTAAATCGTGGTGAAAAGGAAAAATTCCTAGTGGTAAAACTGGAGGCTCCGGAAGAACGTATTCTTACGTATCTATGCAAAAAGACGATCACAGAGGAAAATGAGATCGTAACGCCGGTGTTAGAAGAGGCAGTGACAGACAGTTATAAGCGTTTGATCGCGCCTGCTATCGAGCGCGAGATTCGTAATGAGTTGACTGAGCAGGCAGAAGACGGTGCGATCAAAGTATTTGGTAAAAACCTAGAGCAGCTTTTGATGCAGCCGCCGATTGCCGGTAAGACAGTTTTGGGCTGGGATCCTGCATTTCGTACCGGTTGTAAACTTGCTGTGGTAGACCCAACCGGTAAAGTGTTAGATACGAAGGTGATCTATCCGACAGCACCGCAGAACAAGGTCGAAGAGGCAAAACGTGAGGTGAAAAAACTGATCCAGAAATACGGAATTTCTCTGATCTCCGTCGGCAATGGAACGGCATCCCGCGAGTCGGAAATGATCATTGCGGATATGCTGCATGAGATCAAAGAACCTGTGCAGTATATTATTGTAAATGAAGCAGGTGCTTCAGTTTATTCCGCAAGTAAACTTGCCACCGAGGAATTTCCGAATTTTGATGTGGGACAGAGAAGTGCGGCTTCCATCGCAAGACGTCTTCAGGATCCGCTTGCAGAGCTCGTTAAGATCACACCGCAGTCGATCGGTGTCGGACAGTATCAGCATGATATGAACCAGAAGAAGCTTGGTGAGGCACTGAGTGGAGTTGTTGAGGACTGTGTAAATAAGGTTGGTGTGGATCTGAATACGGCGTCTGCATCGCTTCTGGAGTATATTTCCGGTATCAGCAAGGCGATCGCGAAAAATATCGTTGCGTATCGTGAGGAGAACGGCAGGTTTGAGAGCCGTCGTGAGCTTCTCAAGGTTGCGAAGCTCGGACCGAAGGCGTTTGAGCAGTGTGCAGGATTCGCGCGTATCACAGGCGGTAAGAATCCACTGGATGCAACGAGTGTGCATCCGGAGAGTTATGAGGCAGCGCAGAAGCTTCTGGAAAAACTTGGCTATGCACCGGAGGATATCACGGTTGGCAAGCTGAGCGGAATCTCAAAGCAGATCAAAAATTACAAGAAGCTCGCAGAGGAGCTTGGCGTAGGAGAGTCGACACTTCGTGACATCGTTAAAGAGCTGGAAAAACCGGCAAGAGACCCACGAGATGAGATGCCGAAACCGGTTCTGAGGACGGATGTACTTGATATGAAGGATCTGAAAGAGGGTATGATCCTTAAGGGTACAGTGCGAAATGTGATTGATTTTGGAGCTTTCGTAGATATCGGAGTGCATCAGGATGGACTGGTGCATATTTCTGAGATGAGTGAGAAATATATCAAACATCCGCTTGAGGCAGTGTCTGTTGGAGATGTTGTGGATGTGCGCGTGATCGGCGTAGACCTCAAGAAAAAAAGAATCAGTCTTTCTATGAAGGGAACGAAGTAGGAGACGGTATATGCGTGGTCGTGTGGGGAAGACCGCTCCGGGGCTGGGCGTTTGCTCCGGGGAACGGCTTCGTCACCTAGAAACACTAAGGCGTGGAAAATATGCTAAAACCATACAGAAAAGCCCGCAAACTCGCTGTCGCTCAGACAGAGCGGTCTTTTCTGTATAACGCATATTTTCCACGCCTAACTGTTTCTACGGCTCCTGCAGATGTTCCCCATCTCAAACGCCCAGCCCCTCCGCTCCGCCCCTCAAGACGCACCATAATACCGGAATGGGGATGAAGGGGGACGCGGTACGCGAACGGCCGTAGGCCGTTATGTACCGCTGAATATTTGAAGAGCGTAGCTGCACGCGCGGAACGCGCGGCGGAGCGAACCTAGTTGACCATTTGGCTGGGGGAAAAGTCAGCAGTCAAAAATGGCATGGGAAGGCAAACACTCTGCAGGAGTCCATGGAAGCACTTAGGGATGTTCTGGCTGCGTTATTCATAGAAACTGCACTGTTTGAGCGAAGCGAGTTTGCAGTTTCTATGAATGCTTTTAGCAGACAGGTTATCCCTTAGTACTTCCGGACGACGAAGCCGGTTTGAATTCCCATGCCATTTCTTGACTGCGTCCCTTTAACAACCACACAGCCCACCAAATCAACTCAGCAGAGCGGAGTCATTACTGAATTCCTGGCCGCTGGCTTTTTCGAATTGGTCGAGGAGGTCGCGTACGGTCAGTTTCTTTTTTTCTTCACCCTGGATATCCAGGATGATCTTGCCTTCCATCATCATGATCAGACGATTTCCATGGATGATCGCGTCCTGCATATTATGAGTGATCATCATTGTAGTCAAGTGATCCCGGTTTACGATCATTTCTGTGATCTCAAGTACCTTCGCCGCTGTCTTTGGGTCGAGTGCTGCGGTATGTTCGTCCAGCAGA
>ENA-OPTB01000936-OPTB01000936.1-human-gut-metagenome-genome-assembly--contig:-NODE-936-length-25241-cov-5.003891_pt1 | contig 25241 bp, 30 predicted proteins | sample MGYA00241810_ERZ501911 | MGnify/ENA primary metagenome ERZ501911 (study PRJEB25962, sample SAMEA2042304) | human gut metagenome | biome: human gut; feature: human-associated habitat; material: faeces... | reverse complement strand
TTGTCTTTCGACTTTTTCATACAAGAAAATATATTAAATATAATATAAATAAATTAATTAATATTTATTACATACTAAAAGAAAATATAAGGAGTGAATAAATTATGAGTAGAAAAGAATTAGAATATCAAAAAATAGGAGACTTTTATCTTCCAAAGGTAACTTTACCTGCTGAAGATGATAAATTAGATAATATAGGCAAATATGGACTATTAAGATTAGAGTATCTGAAAGAACATAAGAAAGGTTATTATACTTTTCTTATGATTAATGGATCAGTTCCATTTGAATTAAGGAATATAGATTCTGCTGCAAATGAAAGAGTAAAAAAGATAATAAAACAACTAGCAGATGAGGAAAATGTCAATGAAGAATTGAAAGCTAAAGACCAAATGGAATGGGTAAGATGTATGAATAATATAAAGAACAGAGCTGAAGAAATTGTACTTAAAGAACTTATTTATGTATAAAATTGATTACTAAAAAATTATTCAAAGAGAAATTAAAAGTACAAAAAGGGGATTAAATAATAATCTATAAAATAAATTTATGTACCTAGAAAAGTCCAAATAAAGGTACTATAAATTAAAAATAAGTATCACATAAAGTGCAACGCAAGGTACAAAAATAGGTGCAATAAATTATTTTATAAATCCATTTCTTGTCCTAGCAAGCAATGAATGTGGGAGACCGAAAAAATCATTTTCTGTCTCAGCAAGCAATGAATTCGTTCACACGAATTCTGCTTGCTCCCCATTCTGTTCAATGGGACAAGTCCCAAGCCCTTTTATAAAAATTTGAGTGAGAGGAGAATAGAAAATGAAAAATTTAAGAGAAGTAAACGATGATATATTAAAAGAATGGTTAGAATTTAGAGAAGAAACTATTTTATGCTATCTTAATGAAGAAGATAAAAAACATGGATTATTTATTGATGAAATATCTGAAAAGATTTTGAAAAATGTTCCTAAACAAAATAAGAAATATGTTGAAAAGCAATTAAATGAGCTAGATAAAAATTTTATGGATTACTTAGGTTATTGGAATGAAAAATATTATAGGAATGGATTTGTTGATGGGATAGAATTAATTAGAGGTTGTGGTCATATATAAATTATTAAAAGTGTGAAAGATACAATTTTCTTTCACACTTTATCTTTTTATACTTCAAAATAATCTTCTATATTACTGCTAGACCATCCACCATAACCAGGTCTACCAGGAGTCCCACTAAATCCTGGTCTTCCTGGTGTGCCAGGTATACCTGGTGTTCCAGGAGTTCCACCAATTCCTGGTTGATATGGTAAATATCCAGTGTAATTTAATTTAAATGCAAGAGCTTTATTTTTTGAATCATATAAAACGCCATTTTCATACCAACCAATGTGCTTACCATTTTTTATATTATATATATTTCCATTGTAAATCCAAGCTAGATTTTTACCAGTTTTACTTATAAGTCTATCATCATATGTAAATAACTCAGCTTGTCCATTTTTATTATATAGCCATTCCATAGTAATTTACTCCTTTCTATCCTTTATATGGATACTTATCACTTTTTATTCGATTTTCTTTCCATTGTACTGCTTGCAAATTCTTAGGTGAATCTGTTCCTCCTTTTGATACAGGGTGTCTATGATCAACTTCCCATCCCATATCACTTTGTTTTCCATATGAGGATTTAAAAATGGTATTACCATAATCATCTCTTCTATAAACTTCTGGATTTTTTCCTCTAATTTTGTGAGCGTTATTCCATGCTTCTTCTACTTTTTTATTCATTTTTTATTCCTCCTACCTACTAAATTATTAGAACTAAGATTTTCCGTTACTAAAAATCTTATAGTGTTTGTATTTAATTATTCTTCTATTTTCTTATCAGTAATCGAAAAGCCTTTTTTCCATATTCTGATGCATGCATAATTTTACCTGTTTTAGGATGTCTATAGCTTTTCACAAATATATAATACTCTTTTGTCATATGATATTCTCCTTTTTTTCATACAACTATTGCAAAGAAAATTTTCATATGATATAATTTTAATACGATTAATTAAGACTATATGTAACGCATATGTTTTTTCTTTTTAGCTAAATTGGCGTTTAGCTATGCAATAGTTACCAAACTTTCAAGCCGTTTGGTAGCTTTTTTTTATGTGTTTTCTAATAATGTTAATAACTCAAGAAAGTAATATTTTCTATTTCTAATTCTATCGTCGCCTGACAACACACCTGCTTCCTCTAATGTTGATATGTATTTTCTGGCTTGCGAAGGACTAATATTTATAGTCTTTTCTAAGTATGAAGAACTAATGATTGGTTGTGAAAAAATACATTCAATTATATTCTCGTATTTTTGGGAATTAATAATTTTTCTTATTTTTTCTGATGTTTTATCATATATTGAATCTAACGAATCAATATATTTTATATGTTTTTCTGCTTGTACTGTACACATCTTTAAAAAGAACTTAATCCATTCTGTGTAGTCATTTTTTCTAGAATCAGTCAATTTGTTATAATAAATAATTTTATTTTGGCTAATAGCTTCACTAACATAGAAAAATGGAACTTTTATTACATTAAACTTATACAAACATAAACTAATTAACAATCTGCCTACACGTCCATTACCATCATCAAAAGGGTGAATTGATTCAAATTGTGAATGTATTATAGCCGTTTTTATTAGAGGATTGATATCTATTTTTGTATCATTCATAAAGTCTATTAATTCGTCCATGTATTTTTTTGTTTCAGTATAATGTGGTGGATTAAATACAACAGTTCCAACACTATTAACAATAAAATTATCTACTTCTTTATATTTTCCTAATGTATGTTCTTTATTTTCAGCTATAATACCATTAAGCATCATTCTATGTAATTCTTTAATAAAAGTATGATTAAAATTATTTTGACTTAGATATGTGGCTCCATAATGTAATGCTTTTGTGTGATTTGTAGCTTCCTTATAAATTTTTTCATTTTTCTTTTCCTTATCTTCATTTATTACATCTTCTAACACAGCTGACATTGTTGTTTGAGTACCTTCTAAATACATTGAAGATATTGCTTCTTTTGTGTTTAAAAGTGGCATTAGTATGTTATCAAATTTATAGGATTTAATTTTTTCTTCTAAAATTCCTAGACTTTTTGATGCTATAAAAAGTTCATTTATAAAGTAATTTGAATTATATTCTTTTATTCTATCTTTTATAAACTTTAAATTTCCCATATAATTACCTCCTTTTATAATTATGGAATTATTATACATCTTATTTTTATAAATGTCAATAATTAACGCTCGACTTTTTGCAAAAGTCGAGCGTTAATTATGCTGAATATATGATTTTATAATAATATTAACATCCTGTCCACTTACAATCTATAGAAATAATTGATGCTGGCATTCCAACAATTTGAATATCAAATTTTAAACTATTTTCAACATATGTGGATGCATTATGAATTCTAAAACTAAATTGCCATCCTTCATCCATATATAATTCAATAGTATTGCTACTTTCAGGTTTAAAGCCTATATTTACAATTCTAGTTGGTAACTTAGCAATAGGAATTATAGTCTTAGGTTTTTCTTTTTTGCTAGCTTTATTTAATGTTCCTCTTAAATTATACGATTGTATTTGTGTAATTTTTTTATTATCAATACTAATTACCTTATAAAAATCAAATTCACCTAACAAGTATTCAACTAGTTTTTTAGGTAAATCTGGATGTTTATCAGCATTTCTTTTAATTTCGTTCATAAATGCATTTAATAAAGGAATATATACATCTTTATCTTTATTTTCCAAGTCACTCCATTTTAGTCCTTGTTCCTTTTTAGAATTAATTAATTCAAATATTGGAGCAATATCATTCCAATAATCATTTGAGCATTTAATTCCATACCATCTTTCTCCAAAATCAAGTTTAGGACCTAATCTACTATGTTTTACTGCAAAATGATTATGCTTTATACTTAATCCTATTTCCCATTTTTCTTCATTTCTAATAATTATAATGTCTCTAACATCTCCAATTTTGCCTTCTTGATCTTTCTGCATTTTTAATACTAAACAATCATCATCTTTTTCTGTTATCATAGGTTCTAAGTCAAAAATTGAATATACAGCTGTTAATGCACTTTGCTCAAAAGTCTCTTTGGTTTCTTTATCTATAATATTCCAGCACTCTTTTGCTATTTCGTATGTAGAACTATCTTCTATGATAGATTTTCTATGTTTATTTATTTCAGTATTTAGAGTTTCAATACAAATATATTCATAAGCTCTTCCAAATACATTGCTTTGATTACTCATAAAACAACATCTCCTTTTATACTAATACTTTTTTAATAGCACATGCAACTTCGTATGCTAAATTAACAGGTACAGCATTTCCTATCATTTTATATGCATCATTAGTGTTGTTATATACAAATTTAAAATTATCTGGAAATCCTTGTACTCTCGCTACTTCTCTTATAGTCATTCTTCTATATAAATTTTCTTTTCCTTCAACAAATCTGCAATCATTTTTATCTACTTTTATCATTTTTGGTGCTTGAGGATGAATCTGACATTGTCTTCCTGAAGCTTGTACTGTAAATGCTTGCTCATCCCAACTTTTTACTCTGTTACGACTCATAAAAATAGGCGAATAACTTCCTATAAAATATTCATTATTATTGATTGCATTAGGATTATGCTGATTCTTTTCTCCAGCTGGAACTGCTGAATCTTGTAAATCCCAAATGATATCTCTTAGAGTTATTTTATTATTATCATCTTCTGTTGAACCTTTTGGAAAATCAAATTTTATATTTAAGTCTTTTCTAAAACCAATGTAAAAAACTCTTTTTCTTTCTTGTGCAACACCATAATCTTTTGCATTAACTAAAGTAAGAGAAACATCATACCCACATTCTTCAAACATTTTTATAATGTTTTTAACTGCCTCAGAATGTCTATCTGCTAACATTCCACTAACATTTTCAGCCAAGAAAAACTTAGGTTGTACACTTTTAAGAATACGTATATATTCAAAAAAAAGTTTTCCTCTATCATCTTCTATTCCTTTTAAGGAACCTGCCTCTGACCAAGATTGACAAGGAGGTCCACCAATAATTCCATCAATATCCTTAGGAAGAGTTTTGGCATCTATTTTCCTTATATCTTCTTTCAACAGTTTAGTTTGAGGATGATTTACTTCAAATGTTTTCCATATATTTTTATCAAATTCATTAGCGATAGGAATATCAAATCCTGCTTTCTCGAAGCCTAGATCCAATCCTCCACATCCACTGAACAAGCTAAGTATTTTCATATTAAGACCTCTTTTCTTCTAATTATATTTTATATCATAAAAAGCAAAATTTATCAATACACTTCATTCCAGCATAATTACTTGAAATAGCGTAGTATTGCTTCTTTTTGTTCATTAATTAAATATTTTTATTATTTTGCCTCAATATTTAATTTTGGATATTAAAAATAATTTAAAAATATTTGTCCGGTTTTTTCTAAATTTTCAGCTTTTATATATAGAAGGTTTAAGAATTTTAATAAATAGACTTAACTTTCTACTATTTTGTGAGGAAACAAGTAGAAGGAGATTTTATATGCAGAGAAAAAAATTCTTAAAAACTTTTCAAAATTTGTTAAGATTTTTGATTTTCATTTTGCCTTTATTAGTAGGAGCATAAAAAAATTGAAATTAAATGTCATCTTTTTCAAATTTTTAGTGCTGTTCTTATTAGAAGGTTTAAAAAGTTAGGAAAATTCAAAAATATTTGTAGTGTTTTTATAAAATTTTCAGCTTTTTATACATAGAAGGTTAAAACTACAAAATATTTTAGTGAAACAGGTTGTAATTTTGCTTCTAAGTGAGGAAACATTTGAAAGGAGGGAAACAATATGGAAGAGAGAGTAATTGATACATATCCAAAATTTTATACAACAGCAGATGTAATGAAAATACTTAAGATTGGAAATAGAGCTTGTTTAGATTTATTCCACAGAGCAGACTTTCCTTGTGTAAAAGTTGGACGAGCATTTAAGATTTCAGAAGAAAACTTTAAGGAATATTTTAGTACTAGAAGAGTTAATAACTAAATAAAAATGTATATAAAATTAAACCTTCGATTAACTCTGAAATTTAGTACAAACTAAAGGAAGGCTATTGATATCTGATTATAAAATTGGTATAATTGTCATGTATAAAATTTATATCAGATTAACCTTCCTTTGAAATTTATTTAAGGAGGTAAAACGATGAATTTTAAAGGAATAACATGTGGTACATATTACGATAAAAGAGAAAAGAAAATTCCTGGAAGTAATAAGAAATATAGTAAATCTATATGTACCGAATGTGAATTAAACAAATCTGGTAAAGAGAACATTGACAACGAAAAACAATATAATATTTGCAAAGCTTGTGATAAATTCTATGTATCTAAAAGTTGCAAAGCTCTACTTACTATTGGAAGAGACCAAACAACAGGTAAAGTAAAAAGAAAGACTTTTATTGGAGAAACCGAAGAAGAAGCATTTAGCAAAGCTCTTCAAAGTAAACTTAAGCTAGATGAAGAAGGTGGACCAAGAATAGTAACTAAAACAAATAAAACATTAAAAGAACTTGTAGAACCTATGATAGAAGAACAATTCAAACTTGGACAAATTAAGGAATCTACATATAAAAGGAAATTAGATACATTGAAACAACTACAAAAGACTGCATTTGCAAATAAGCCTATTGCAAAAATTGGTAGAGATGATGTTGTAAATTATCTATCAAAGCTAAAATCTTATTCTAAGACAACAATAAAGCAGAATTATGAATTATTATGTATGGGATTTGGAGAAGCATATCATCAAGGAATTATAGGAGAAAACTTTATGGCAGGTTATAAAAGAATTAAAAAGCCTAAAAGTGAATATGTAGGGCATCACAGAATAGCACTAACAATTGAAGAACAAAAAGCACTTATACAATTCTTAAATGATGTTGAATATTCTAAATTCAAGCATAAATATTTATTCTTGCTACTAATAAGTACTGGAATGAGAATAGGAGAAGCATTGGTATTAGATTATACAAAGGATATTGATTTAGAAAAAGGAATTCTATTTGTTAGAAGAACACAAACTAAAGATACTTCAGGAAAATCTAGAATCGGAGATTCAACTAAAACTTTTTCAGGTCAACGAATTATTAATCTAAATGCTATAAGTAAAATGGCACTAGAAGAAGCTGTAAAACATATTATTCCGAATAAATTTCACTTATTATTCTATAATTCAACTAATAAGAAATATGGATTATATGAAGAGGCAAGTATAAATTCTGCATTAAAAAGAGCAGGATTAAAGCTAAATATTGGAATATATGAAGAAACAAATTCTAGTGGAAAGAAAGTTACAAGAACAGATATACATACACATATGCTTCGAGGTACTTTTGCAACAAGATGTGCTGAAGCAAAGATTGATCCAAATGTATTAAAAGAAATACTTGGTCATTCTGATACATCTATTACAATGAAATATTATATTGATATTGATACTGATTTTATTGAATCAGAAAATCAAAATGTTGTTAACTATTTAATTAATAAAAATATATTTGAATTTGCAAAATAATTAGCAATTTATAGCGAAAAACATTTAATGAAAGTGTACGAAATTATACGGAATTTCAAGGAATTAAAAAGATAAAATGTTCCGTAAAAGTGTTCCGTAAAACAAATGCAAATTGCTAAAAGTCGCTAAATATCATAGAAAATAGCTTGAGGTGTCGTAGCAACACCTCGACCAGATTAAAAATCTATCTCACAGTATTTGAGGATGTTCATAATATCTAAGAATATTTGAGGTAGTATTTTTTTGCCTATTTTTAGCTGTGTATATCTGCCAATATTTCCTGGTTGCATTAAGATTGCATTATAATAAAAAAAAGTATGTGCAGTTACAATACACATACAGGTAAACAATATAACACCTCCCGAACGAGAGTACATTGTTTAATGTAACTATATAACAACACAATTTATAATTCTGTCAAACAGTCTTTTGAAAAATTTTTTTCTGTGCAATAATATCATATACATGCCAATGTTTTTTTTCACCAGAAGCTATTGTTGCATCTTTTTCTATTTCACTAAATTGAATTAGTTCAAAATTACTAAAAAGAGCTTTGACTTCTTGTTCTGTTAAAAATATTATATTTTCTTTTGTTTCTGCCCATGTATCTTTTTTTCCAAAGAAATTTCCAACAAAATAACCGTTCATTTGAAAGAGAATTAGTTATATTTTTCCATATGTCATTAAAAAACTCTTTTTTTGAAAAAGGTAGGCTAAAATTTGCAACAATTAAATTTACTTTAGGCAAATTCATTTCACCAAAAAAGCATTTTTCAAACTTAAAATTCTCTGATTCTTTTTGGTTTAGCTGTTCTCTTATAATAGATTCTGTATCTTCTTTATCTATAGATAAAACCTTCCAATTATTTTTTAGTAACTCTATAGTGTCTCTTCCTGCACCACACCCTAAGTCAACAGCTTTTCCCGGTAACACATTAAAGTTTAAAAAATTAAGTACATTTAAATGTGGCTTTGCATTTTTTGTAATATTATAATATTCTTCCTTATTCCTTTGCATCCATATTCTCCTCTTAATAATATATTAAATTAATTCTTTATTAATATAACAACTAAAAATATATTATTCAATCATTATTCTTGAGCGCTTTTTCTAAAATTATAAATATTAATCTAATTATTTTATAATTATGTCCAACTGTACTAACTTTTCCATCTATTTACATACTTCCTTTAGCTCCTCTTCAACAATATCTTCACAACTTCTCATTGCTAAAATTGTCTTTTCAAACAATTCTTCTAGGCTCATTTCAAGGACTTCTGCACCTTTGCTTATAACATCTCTCGAACATCCTGCTGCAAATTTTTTATCTTTAAATTTTTTCTTTAAACTTGAAACTTCCATATCTTTTGTACTTTTTGAAGGTCTCATTTTAGCTGCAGCCCATATTAAACCAGTTAGCTCATCTACAGCATAAAGTACTTTTTCCATAGCATGTTCTGGTTTTATATCCGAACAACTTCCATAACCATGACTACATATAGCATGTACCATTTCATCACTAGCATTAATTTCTTTTAATAATTCTGGTGCCTTTTTACAATGTTCATCAGGATATTTTTCAAAGTCCACATCATGTAATAGTCCAACTAATCCCCAAAAATCCTCATTATATCCCATCTGTTCTGCAAAATATATCATTACTCCTTCTACTGTAAGAGCATGTCTAATATGAAATTCCTCTTCATTATATTTTTTTAATAATTCAATTGCTTCTCTTCTTTCCAATTCTTTCCCTCCTAAATTGTAATAAATAAAAATTTTTTTACATATTATAGTGAAATTATAGCACATAAGCAATCTTATTGCGATATTTTCATAAATTGTTTCTTATGTTCTCACAAATTATTTTATTATAAAGTTTACACTACATATTAATTATTATATAATTATAAGTGTATTAAATATTAAAGCTTACTTGGATCTACTATAATATTAAAATATAAAATATTTACAATTAGAGGTAATTATGAAAATATTATTTAAAAATATTACTGCATTAAATAAAGACGAATATTTAGAATTAATTAAATTTCATGGTAAGAAAAATAACCTAAAATACTACTCATATACAGCTGTAATGGGATTAATTCTTATCATAGGAATGTCATATCAAATTATTTTAAAAAACTATGTTTCGTTAATTTTACTAGCTCTAATTTTTATAGGATTTTTAGCATACAGATTTATAGAACCTTATAGAAAATCGGAAAAAGAAATAAAAGGCGAAAAAATACAAGGAAATTTAATTAATACATACATTTTTTATGATGAAAATTTTGTTGTGAAAAATAAATACGGAAAAGACACTTTAAAATATAGAAAATTATTTAAAGTATACGAAAATACTAATGCATTTTATCTTTATATTAATAAAGAAGATGTTTTTATTATGGAAAAAGATAAATTTGAGATTGGTAATTCAGAAGATTTTAAAGAATTTATATCAAAAAAGATAGGATATAAATTTAAAAGTTAAAGTTAAAGTTAAAGTTTAACTTTAACTTTAGTTTCAACTTTAGTTTTAGTTTCAACTTTAATTTTAGTTTTAATTTCAATTCTAACAACTAATTCAATTAATTATTATATTATTAATTTGATTAGTTGTTAATTAAGCTTTATAAATTTCATCCTCAGTTAAAATTTATTATCAAACTCTATTTTATATTCATATTATAATATTAAATTGTCTTAATTAAAAACTGCTTGATACATTACTAAAAAACTTATTATTAAATTTAATAAATGTTAAATACTTATTTACTAATTAGTTTTGTACACAAGTTAATGCAAACAAAATTAAATTTAATTTTTAATATTAATTATTGGAGGTATAAAATGGAGGAAAATTCTAATGGCTCTATAGTTAATACTAAAGAACCGTATTATTACAATAAATTAATTTACAACATACATGAATTGTTATCTCATCACACTTTTATTCAAAGTATAATAATTGGAAATAGTGTTCTTGGAAAAACTATTCCATGTATAAAAATAGGTAAAGGAAGCAATGTAGTACTTTATCATGCTGGAATTCACGCAAATGAATGGATTACCTCTTTACTAATGATGAAATTTATTGAAAACTTTTGCATCGCATATGAAGAAAATAACAATTTACATGGTTTTAATGTAAGGGATTTATATAACAAAACCACTTTATTTATAGTTCCTATGGTTAACCCTGATGGTATTGATTTAGTTACAGGAAATGTACCAGAAAATAGCGAAATTTTTAGTAATTACATGCAAATAGCTAGAAACTTCCCTAATATTCCTTTTCCAAGTGGATGGAAAGCAAACTTTAATGGTGTTGATTTAAATTTGCAATTTCCTGCTAATTGGGAAGAAGCAAAAAAAATAAAATTTGCTCAAGGATTTAACAAACCATCCCCAAGAGACTATGTTGGTGAGGGTCCTTTAACAGAACCAGAATCTCTTGCTTTATATAATTTTACATTAACACATAACCCTAATTTAACAATTTCTTACCATACTCAAGGAGAAGTTATCTTCTGGCAATATTTAAATTATAATCCTGCAAATGCCTTAGAAATTGCGAAAAAATTCTCACAGCTTTCAGGATATAAAGTTGAAGAAGTTCCATATAACGCTAGTTTTGCTGGCTATAAAGATTGGTTTATTTCTAAATATAACAAACCAGGATATACCATAGAAGCTGGACTTGGTGAAAATCCTCTTCCACTTTCACAATTCGATAAAATTTATAAAGATAATGAAGGTATTTTGCTTTACGGTATGTCTGCTCAAACATAAATAAATTATTACTTCAAGCAAAAACTAAAAATTTTTTATTAATACAGGAACTTACAGTAATGAAGAATGTAAATTTTATTTAGTTTCTGTTTTTACCATAAAAAGCACTTAAATATTAGTATTTTATAAATATGTTCTTTAACAAATCTATAATTACCAATATTTAAGTGCCTTTATGTTTCTTATTATTTTTTATAGATATTTATTCATTATAATTTATTTTCTAACTATATTATTTTACAATATTAAATATAAATTTTTAAAAATGATAGTACAATTTCAATTGCATAATATATACCCATAATTAATGCAAATTTCCAAAAAATATTTTTGTTTTCTTTTTCTCCAACTATATCTTTTAATGTAAAGAATAATAACACTATTGATAGTATTCCACAAAAACCTGCAAAAGGAATAGTAACTGTAGTAATTTTAGAACCTACTAATGTTAATAATCCAACTATCTCTGCAATAACTACTGGTATTTTTGCAATTGTAACACTACTTGCAATATGCATAAAAGATTTGTTCTTTTCTTTGCTAAATCCATATGCCAATGCTGAAATTATTGCTATTGAGCATATTGGTGCAATTAATTCTTTTATTATATCTAAGAATTTTGAAAAGAAATGTTCTAAAAAGCTTGGAAAACTACCATATTTACTAAACAAATATATTTCTGCTGTAGAAAATACATTATGCATAAAAATTATTACAAGCCAAACAACGAGTATTATTGCAGCAATTTTTAAATATTTATTACTTGGTTTTTTTGTTATTTCTGCAATTTTTCCAAGTGGGTCTTTAAAAAATTCTTTAAAAAATCCTGTTGCTTCTTTAGCTTGTTTTTTTACATTTGCATTATTAAATGCATTTTGTCCTGCATAATTATTTGCATTTTGATTCATATTTGTTCCCATATTATTTTGAAAATTTTGATTAACATTATTTTGTGCATTTAAATTTGTATTGTTTTGACTATTTTGATTCATATTATTGTTTTGCATGTTTTCATTTGTACTATTTTGTCCAACATTTTTGTTTACATTATTTGGTTCATTTTTGTTTTCTTCCATAATTAACATCCCTTTCTTTTTAATCTTTTTCTATTAAACTACAAAATTCTCTAAAAGTAAATAGATTAGGTAAATTAAGAATAAATTTTAACCAGTAACTAGAATTTACTTTTTCTAATTATATTTTACTTTTAAAATTCACAAATTTTAATTTCAAATGGAATTTCTAGAAATTTTAATTTTTTACTAACTAAATTTTAATTAATTTTGTAACAAATTAATCACATTAATTGCTTAACATACAAAAAATAATTTTTAAATTTATATTAAAACAAATATATTTTTTATAAATGGGTATTCTAAAAAATGAAAAATATGATAAAATGTAGTAAATTATTTTTAAGGAGGAGATTTACTAATGCCAAAAAAAGAATTAGAAGATTTAAAAAAGAAATTATTTAGTTCTAAAGAAAATGGTTGGCTAGAATTAAATAACAACACTAAACAAGACGTTTTTTCATATGCGAAAGGATATATAAACTATTTAAATAATTCAAAAACAGAAAGAGAAATTATTGCTACTTCAAAGAAAATAGCAGAGGAAAATGGATTTCAAGATATAGAAAAAATTAAAGAATTAAAAGCTGGAGATAAAATTTATTATATTAACCATGAAAAAAGTATGTATCTTGCAATTATAGGTAAAGATAACATTGAAAATGGATTAAATATTATAGGTTCTCATGCCGATTCTCCTAGATTAGATTTAAAACCAAATCCATTATATGAAGATTCTGAATTAGCATTTTTTAAAACTCATTATTATGGAGGAATTAAAAAATATCAATGGACAACCATCCCTTTAGCTATTCATGGTGTTATTGTTAAGGCAAATGGTGAAAAAGTAGAAATAAAAATTGGTGAAGATGAAACTGACCCAATATTTACTATAACTGATTTATTACCACATTTAGCCCAAGACCAAATGGAAAAAAAATTAAAAAATGGAATAGATGGAGAAGATTTAAATTTACTAGTTGGTAGCATTCCATATGACAAAGAAATTACTGAAGCTGTTAAACTAAATATTTTAAATATTTTAAATGAAAAATACGGAATTACAGAAGTAGATTTTACAAGCTCTGAATTAGAATTAGTTCCTGCAATGCCTTGTAGAAGTATGGGATTTGACAGCAGCATGGTAGCAGGTTATGGTCAAGACGATAAAATCTGTGTTTATGCTTCATTAACAGCTTTAATGAAGATAGATAACCCTAAAAAAACAGCAGTATGTATAATTTCTGATAAAGAAGAAATCGGTAGTATGGGAAATACAGGAATGGAATCACATGTATTTGATACATTTATTGCAGAAATATTAAATAAAATGGGTATAAATAAACCAAACTTATTAGATAAAGTGTTTTGTAAGTCAAAAATGTTATCTGCAGATGTAGATGCTGCATTAGACCCAATCTATGCATCTGTTTCTGAAAGAAATAATGCTTCTTATTTAGGAAAAGGAGTAGGACTTAACAAATATACTGGTGCTAGAGGAAAATCTGGTGCATCTGATGCAAATGCTGAGTTTGTTGCAGAAATTAGACATATATTTGAAAATAATAATGTAAAATATCAAGTAAGCGAACTTGGAAAAGTAGATGTTGGAGGTGGAGGAACTATTGCATATATCCTTGCTAATAAAGGTGTAGATGTAATAGATTGTGGAGTTCCTATTTTATCAATGCATTCTCCTTATGAAGTTTCAAGTAAATTTGACTTATATTCTGCTTACCAAGGATATATTGCATTTTGGAAAAATTAAATATATTTAATATAATTAACTCTAATACTGAAATATACAACAAATGTTAGATAAAAATTGATATGAAAAGGGTCCCTCATTTGAGGGACCCTTACTAGAAATGTTTGTTGGTCTAAATCACCTTCCGCTGTGGTGCTCCCATCTGTCACACAAACGAGGCGCATATCCGCTGCACTCACCAGGTCTCGGACATACATCCGTACCCTTTAAAACACAGGGGATTTCTCCAGGTTTCAGATGCCGCCCATTTGCGGCATTTTCAGTGTTTTGGACCTTGTTAGTTACAACTTCCGCTTTGCTCATAGCTCAGCACACCTTTCTCTATAAAATTTGTAACATCCTATATTATACCACATAATTAACAGAATATCAACCTTTTTTGTTTGACATATGACGACATCTATTTTACAGACTTTTCTAATATTTTTAATACTTTTTCATTGACTTTTACAAAAAAACATGTTATATTAATAAATGTACTTATTTCTAATAATAAGTATTTAGTTGGGTCAGTAGCTCAGTTGGATAGAGCATCGGCCTTCTAAGCCGAGGGTCGGGGGTTCGAATCCCTCCTGGCTCACCAAAAAAGTCTTATACGAACCTTGTATAAGTACAACAGAAATGTTATTAGTATAAGACTAATAACATTTTTTGTTGTATAATTTTTCAAGAAGGGAACAATAATGTATGAATAATATAGATTTAATGAAATATTGGTTTGAAAGTAGCGATAGCGATTTTGATACAATGAAAGTCTTATTTGAAAATCACAAAAATACATGGTGTTTATTTATAGGACATCTTGTAATAGAAAAATTATTAAAAGGTTTATATGCCAAAAATAATAAAAAAGTGTATCTTGAAAAGGCAACTTGCATATGCTATAATGGCGGTAGCTAAGAAAGAAATTATCAAATCCAAGCAGCACACCCCCTTTCTGTTGCCAGATTGGGTGCGACAACGTAGCTATTATATCATATATTCCAATTTTCTGGGGCGAAGAAGAATCAAATACAAACGTTTAATGCAATCAAGGCGTCAGTCCGGTATTTCCGGAACTGACGCCTTGATTGCATTGGAAATTGTCAATGCCACTGTTTTGTCTTACATATACTTCTTCACAATATTCTCCATTACTTTCCACTTATGTTCCATATCAGAGACAAGTTTAAACTGTGTCCTTGCCCGGTCCAAATTCTGCCTCGGTCTGTGAATTTTAAAATAAATGTCTCCCTGAATATAATCAATAAGAAACCTCATTCCACATTCATAGGTCATAAGCCTAGCGCCCATCGGAAGCAGCTTTATCTCTTCCTGTGAAAGTTTTCCACCACAGCCCTCAATAAAGCCCTTCGCACATGCTTCAAAAAGCTCTAAATCGCACCACACTTTATCCAGATTTTGTTCATCCTCTAATGCTGTACTTGCTCCAATCCGCACTGCATCTCCAAAATCATTCATGGCCGCCCCCGGCATTACAGTGTCCAGGTCAATCACACATCCTCTTCCACTGCCTTTTTGAATGTCTCAAATCTTTCTCTGGTATCATGAAATCCCGGAATTGTCTCATGAAGTGTTTTCGCCGGATAATCCGCTAACATACTTTGAAATCTGCCAAATGCCAGACCGCCCTCATAAAGTATTTCAGGATTATCTATCAAATCATAGCTTACGGTATTTTCCATTAATTCAACCGGGTTTTTAAAGATACTCTTGTTCATCTGCTGTAAAATATAATGCTTTTTTACTCCTTGTTCATTTTCAAATGTAACACGGTAAGTATCATTAATATGTCCATTTCCCCATGGAATTTCTTCTTTATATACACCTTCAAAACAGAAGTTTGCAGCCGCTTCTAATTTTCCGCAGAGCTGTTTTGGATAAAAATTATTCTCTTCCAGCTTTTTCAATGCTGTCATAACCATTGGTTTATCTTCCCTGTAGGTAACTCCATACCACTTTTCTGTTGTAAGAAGAACTTTTACTTCTGCTTTATTGCTATCTAACAGTCTGCTGACGACCGACGGAAGATAATATTCACATTTCAGTGGATTATGTTGCAGACCCTCCTGCAGAAAATCACGAAATCCATACGCAATCTCTGACAAAAATCCCTTGCTAAATCCCCATAAATTCATGGAAACAATCGTATCTCCTGCCAAATCCGTATAACTTTTTCCATCATCTTCCGTATATGCAGCATTATCTCCACGTTTTACAATCGTTGTATGTTCTGTTACACTGACAAGTTTTCCATTACTATCAATATCACAGACACCTCTTGCCACACTTCCATTCTCCGTCAAAGTATTTTTCAACTGATACCCTACCATTGCATACTGATACTTTTCATTATCTTCATGCACACTCAGATAATCATAAATCTGCTTAAATGCTTCTCTTCCATAATAGTCGTCTGCATTAATCACTGCAAATGGTCCGTCAATCATATCTTTACAGCTTAAAATTGCATGCGCAGTTCCCCATGGCTTTACTCTTCCGGCCGGAACTTCAAATCCCTCCGGCAGATTTTCCAGCTTCTGAAATGCATATCTTACTTTCATAATCTTTTCTATACGATTCCCTATGACATTATGAAAATCTTCCGCATTCTCTCTTTATATCTCCTGATTAAACAGCGTACCATTTAATCTCATTTGCCTCCATTTTCAACGCAAAACTGCTTCCATCTCCGCGATAGATAACCGTATTCTGTGGCTCGTAGGTATTATTTACAACACAGAATTTGCCATTTTTTACATATGCATGTACTTCCACATTGAAATTTGTACTAAACCACTGATGTAATAAACTTTCGCCATGTGTACTCCACAAAATACTCCGATAAAGAATTCTGCTGTTCTCAAAACTATAAGGCAGTCCGCTGATATAAACCGAGCGGCCCTCGCCAAATTCATTGACTGCCATCTGCACCTCTTTATCCCTCTGCGCAAGAATTTCTGTTCCCTCATAGGCAAACATGTTCTTCTTGCCCTCTCCGAAGTCGACCGGCTTTGTCGTATCCGCGAGAATAAAATGATTTTTGTGTTCTTCCCAGTTATACTTGTCGTAATTTAAGGTAAATCCGGTTTCTTTTTCCACACCAATTAAATCGGCAAGCTGCAGATAATGTCCCTGATACTGGTGTCCTGCCGGTTCCCCAACACCGATAAAGCCTCCACCCTGATAAACAAATTCACGAATGGCTGCGGAAATAACCGGGTTCTCCCAGACTGCCCCTCCAGTGTGTGCCGTATCCCCGTCCCCGACATTGATAATGACATCAATATCCTTTAATATGTTCTTATCTTTTAAAATATCATCAAAGGAAATAAATTTTACATCAAACGGTGCTCCGCTTAATGCCTCGATAATTCCCGCATAACTGTAATTCTGTTTCTGATATAGAGCATGGTGTACCATATGACAGCCCCAGCTTCGGATTTTGCCCCAACTATTTAAAACAGCAACCTTCTTCACACAGTACGGTGTTGTTCCTTTTGCATTCTCATACAGTTCACGGAATTCATTGCACACGCTCTCCACATAGTCCAAAAACTCCGGGAAATCTAATGCAAGCTTTAAATATCCGCCATATCCGATACGGTCGATTGGTTTTCTTAAGATGGCACGGCGTGCTGTCACCCAGTTTTCCTTTGCTTCCTTGACAGGATCTCCGCCCTCATGGAAGGTATCCGGGAAAAAGTATGGAAGGAATCTTCCTTCTGTATATTTTACACCTTCAATATCAGAGATCAGACGAAGTGTACTTCCGTTTCCAACGCTTCCTACCACTGCGTCAAGACCGATCGTTGCAAACTCTTCCATGAATGGTTCTGTTCCGATCCAGTGATCCCCCAAAAACATCATTGCCTCTTTGCCGCATTCATGTGTGATGTCAACCATCTCTTTTGCAAGCTTTGCAACTTCCCTGCGCTGGAATGCCAGAAAATCCTTATATTCTTTGCTCGGCACACGGTACTGGTTATTATAATATCCCTGATCGATAATATATTCCGGGCGGAATTTATAGCCAGCTTCTTTTTCAAACTGTTCTAAAATATAAGGGCTTACTGATGCGGAATAACCATACCAGTCCACATATTTCTCCCTCTTTAGTTCGTCGAACATTAATGTAAACTGGTGGAAAAACGTCGTATAGCGGATGACATTGACATATGGATGCTCTGCGCAGAACTTGCGCAGACGCTCCATGGAATATTTATGTGTTTTCGGCTGTCTTACGTCAAATGTAATCTGATGTTCAAAATCCTTCCAGTCATTTGTCACTGCATTATACATATGTACCGGATCCCAGATAATGTACGCCAGAAAGCTTACAGTATATTCATGAAATGGTTCTGCCTCATGAATACAGACACACCCTGACTCCCCGTTGTATTCCCACTGCGCTGTCGATACCACCTGACCTGTGGAACGGTCAATGACTTCCCACCATCGTTTAATATCATCTCTTGTATTGACCTGCATTAACTCCTCCGAAATCCCCTTCATCAAAGGAATTTGCAGTTCGCTTTCAACAGCCGTATAAAATCCACTCATAATATAACACTGCTGCACCTCATCCGGGTTTGCCTTCGCCCACTCATTATCTTTTCTCGTGGTGTAGTAAGTTGCATAAATCTTTGCCCCGGTCTTTGTCAGCTCTTCCGGGAATTCTGTTCCGTCACAGTCGCGGATTGCATCCGCACCCCAGCGTTTCATTAATTCAATTGTTTCTGGAACAACGTCCAGATTTGTAGGAATTGTGACACGACCTGTATTTTTCTCACTCATTTTTCTTCCTCACTCTATTTCATCCATATAATTACTTTCTTTTCTTCTTTTCTGCAAAAGGGCAATTATAAATCCACAATGCCATTAATAAACAGATAATTCCAATAAGCATAATTCCTAAACCTGTTATTTTTCCTGTCATACCCCATCCAAAAACAGACAGGCTTATTCCGGCAATAAAAAGAGCTGCCATTAAAATTATTCTGCATTTTGTGTGCTTTTTCCCAAATTCCATTTTAATCTCCCTTCTCATCAACCCTTTAAACCACCAACAGTCATTCCAAAAAGAAAGAAAATTAAACAAGATTACTGTAATAATAGATGGTTTTGCCATTGGGAAAATAATTTTCCACATCGTTGTACTATAACCTGCTCCATCAATATATGCCGCCTCTTCATAATCATGTGCCAATGTTGAAAAATACCCTGACAACAGATAAATTGTAAACGGAAGTGCTGTCGCAGCATATACGATTGCAAGTATGACCAGATTATTTAACAGAAAACTTTTCCCAATTACTGATTTCAGCCAATTGTCCCCATCTCGCAGCATCAAAAAAATGGGAACAACAATATAATTCACGTTAATAAAAAGACCACCCATAAAAGCCGCATTTAAAAATTTGCTTCCTTTAAATTTAAAACGTGACAAACAGTAAGCTGCCGGCAGTGCAACAATTAAAAGAATTACAAGTGCCAAAGCTGTAACAAATACGGAGTTTAACATGTAATCTCCCATTTTTGTTATTTTTTACTATAAATCCTTATGTTTTCTTCCTTACATTTGTTATTATAGAGTACGCCATCTCTTTTTCCTATCCATATATTGCTTTATATTTTATAATTCTTGCTTTATTTTAAAAATCTTGTTATTTTATTTTTTTCATTGTATACTTAGTACAACATCGTTCCATTTTAACTAGGAAATCATTGCAATTATGACATGAAAGCCTGCTAATAAAAAGTCAATAGTAAAATGAATTATTTTTATGATTGTGATTTTGGGCACAAGTTTTGAACCGCCATATTTGCCGGTTTGAAGAAAAATGAGTTTAGACTTGGTTATTGCTCTAAATTACGGATGCATTCCTTGACCTTGCCGTAATAGATACGCAGGAACTTATTAGCCCCAGCAGTCATGTAAACATAGTAAGGCTTTCCTTCTGCACGCTTCTTGACAAGAAATTGATATACCTTATCATCTTCAGGAGCTGTTTGAAGCAGTGTAGACATGATTTGAAACAAAGTCTTTCTTAGACGGTTGGAACCGCATTTAGATGCTTTATTACTCTTTGAATTGTGGGTGCCTGACTGATCCACACCTGGGTCTACTCCGGCAAAAGCAGTCAATGCTTCACGATGTGAGAAATTGGAAATATCACCTATTTCTGCTATAAGCTGGGGACCAAAAGTTTTTCCCACGCCATACATGCCCATTACCGTTGCGTATTCGGGCAGAGTAGAAGCAAGTTCATTCATCTTTGAACGTAGTTCTTCTACATGGGAAGAAGCAAGATTAAGCTGCTGAATGCTTTGCCGGATAAGCAGTTTATAAGACGCTTCTTTTGGAAAGACAGCAATAAGGTCTTTGTATGCAAGAAATAGTTCCGCTGGTTTTGCTGGTTGGAAATTATAGTGATGCTTTTTACAGAATGCTTGATAGCGTTCCGTGAATGTTTTTAATCCAATTTTGCGGACACAATCCACATGCCAGAATGAGTAAGCATAATCCACCCATTTTTCACTGCCATCATCGCGGACAGGGCTGTCAAAGAGTTTATTGACACCAGGATATGTATTATCCAATAGTGCAATCAGGTTAGCCTTAGCGGCAACCTTTTGCTTCATGAAGAAGCTGAATTGTGAGTTTAAAGTTTTTAATTGAGTACGTGTATTATCCATACTTGAATACTGTCGCAGTTCTATCCAGTTGTCAAGAGTATAGCGTGCAATCTTCTTCGCATCAGCAGGGTCGGATTTGACTTTGCGGATGGAGTTGTTGCCAAAGTTCTTGATCAGATGTGGATTGACAGCACTGACAAACAAACCGGCTTCAGAAAGAGTTTTTACCACTGGTTCATGGTAACGCCCGGTGCATTCCAAAACAACACGGGTTTCACCTTCCAGACTGCCAATATATTTGGCAAGCTCATCCAGTTCACTGGATGTGTGATTAACATTAAAAGGCTTACGAATAATAACACCTGCTGGTTGCAGGACGGCGACGGTGCTCTTGCCTTTTGATACATCAATACCTACTGCGTTGTACATTCTCGTACCTCCGAAAGTGAATTTGTATGGTGTCCAGCTATTTCTCATTGCTTATTCAATCTCCTGGGGTATCAAACGGACGTGCACAGGGCAGTCCAACCTGCATAAATCGAACGGCTGCAAATGATAGGCTGGCTGACTGGCTTTCATACGGACGTCTATTGAGTCCAAGGAGAATACTGTCAGACCGATACCTCATCATTGTACAGCTTTAGCAATAAGAGGGATAGAACCCAACTGGCTGTTGGGGTATCTAAACCCTACACTTATATATTAGGAGGAGTGTATTTTCCATGAGTAACCGCAAATTTAATCTGGATAATGAGGTACAGCCGGAAATCCATTTCCGCCTGCTTTCCATATCAGCATCCAAATTTGAAAATGACTGGACTTCGTTTCCCCACAGCCATCATTTTACGGAAATCTTCTTTATTAAAGACGGCACCGGACGCATGCTGATTGAAAATGAATCTCTTCCTGTCTCCTCAAACAGCCTTGTCGTGATCGGTGCACAGGTAACACACACAGAGTTTTCCGATCCGGAAAATCCACTGGATTATTATGTGCTCGGGGTGGAAGGATTAAAACTGAATACTGACAAAGAACCGGAATACATTCATGTCCCGGCTTCTGCATACTCGCCTTTTATCCGCCAGTGTTTTGAAAATATCCTGCGGGAAATGCATAACAAACAGGACCGCTACGCAGAGATCTGCCAGCATTATCTGGATATTTTAATTTTATATTTCTGCCGGAAAGACCATGTATCCTATGAAGTGGTGGATGCGCAGAACAGCAGCCACGAATGCCACAAGGTAAAACGCTTTATCGAGCACAATTACCAGAGCATGATCTCTCTGGATTCGCTTGCCGAAAACTGCAGTCTCTCAAAATATTACCTTTCACACCGTTTTACAGAGCTGTACGGGAAATCTCCCATCGCTTACCTGAACGAAGTTCGGCTGGCGTCTGCGCGTGACCTGCTGCTCACAACCAATCACAGCATCGAAGAGATTGCCGGATGTATCGGGTTTTCCTCTACCAGCTATTTTTCGCAGTCCTTCCAAAAAAATTTTCATGAATCGCCACAGCAGTTCCGCAAATCCCACCGTGTCAGGACATGACCATGTTTCATTTTTTACATAAAAAAATAATTTTCTAAAAATTTCCCCGAAAGAATATCATATCTTTCGGGGAAACTATGCCTATCAGCCGGATTGGAAAGAGAAAAATGCTTTACCGTCTTCTTATAAAAAATTTTATATTGCTGTCCATATTGGTTTTTCTTTCTCTTTCTCTAAATCTACTCTGTGTTCACTTGATGTTTCGTGGAGGAAAATACAATCCATCTGAAATTTCTGCTTTAAATGTTTTTACAATGTTTTGGACTAACCATCCTTTGTTAAACAATTTTGTGCATATTCTGATCACATGTATTATCTATGGCATTATGGGTATGTTTTGTTGTGCAACATCCTTTTATTTCCGCAACCGAAAAACGGTATATTTTGTAAGTATATTTTTCTGGCTGATTGAAATTTTAAAGCCCGGCTCCCTGCTTTTAATTTTCCAGCCGTTTCAAATTAATTCTACCCTTACAGAAACAGCTTCAGGACTTTTATTATTTTTCGTGCCAGCAATCCTATACATCTGTATTCTGACCCGAAGGAGTATCTATGAATAAGAAATGTATCACAACAGTTTTTACTTTTTTGTTTTTTTATGTCACAGTGGCTCTTGTTAATGATAGGATTATAAATTTCTTCTTTTGCTAAGATTTTATCAAGCCATTCTGCCATGTCAGACAGACTGTAATTATTCGTAAATGGTCTGGATAATGCATGTGATGGTGCATCCCATACAAACACATTCTGTTTTTTCTCAAAATATTCTATCTGCTTCTCAAAAAGCCTGTGATCTGCTGTAAGTCCCGGCAAAAATACTAACGTAATTTTCTGTTTATCTATTAGATTTACAAAATAATGGATGCAGCCTTTCCCAATGATGTATCATTTCCAGATATTCCTGCTCAAAAACATTTACATCATAATTCCCTGTTCTGTACCAAGACTTCATCATCCCTTCTGAAGCATATAGAATTTCTTTATATATACTGGTAAACTCTAAATCCTTACGGATGAAATCGCGATTCAAAATTGACAAAAGTATTTCCAATGTCATTTACGATATTGTTATTTATTATATTTGGTGGTTATCTTTTCTTATATGTCACCACAATTCCAACCACCGAAGTCAAAAAAACAATCGGTGCGAGTCTTACAAACAAGAATTCAAACCCATGCAGTATTGTTCCTGCCACTGCCAACTCAGGATCATTGTAATTCCAATCCAAATAAAAACTATTCGTAGATGCAAGTGCGATAAATATTACCACTATAACCGCACACAATGAAATAAGAATCCATCGAATCGTTTTTACCTTTGTTATACTTCTTTTTGCAAGCTGCAAATTAATAACTTCTAATTTTTCAGAAAGAATCTTTAAATCATCGGTAGTCGGTTCTGCTACAGGTTCTCCAAGTAATTCACTTACAGTAGTATCCAGTTCATTCGCCAAAATAATCAGCATACTGGAATCTGGAACTGACAAACCATTCTCCCATTTTGATACTGTCTGTCTTACTACGTTCAGTTTAATTGCCAGTTCTTCTTGCGACAGCCCTTTTGACTTTCTAATTCTTTTGATATTTTCATTTAGCATAATCTCTGCCTCCTTGTTTTTGATAGCTCAATTCTATATTCAATAGAGCCGTTGCCACAAGCAATACATATTAACATCCGCTTATTTATGGGCTTTTCGCAGACAAATTCAAAGTTTACTTTCCCTATTTCTATTATTTAGTAAAATTCAATAATTCTTGAACCTTTTCTCGATATTCTTGGTTGTGATCTAACCATATTTCTGTATGTTCACTATCAGTTACCGTCCAAATCATTTTAATTTCTTCATTTTGTATTGAATCATATATTTCTTGTCCCATAAACTGTGGGGTTAATGTATCCGCTTCACTGTTTATTACCAAAACCGGAATTTCAATATCTGCAATTTTGTCACATACATTTGCATCATCATAACTAAATCCCAATTCCATTTTGTTGATAATGTTGCCACAGAATGTCATGTAAGATATAGGCAATCCAATATCCATCTTTCTCATTTCTTCTTCTACCATCCATTTCATATCACTAACCGGACAATCTAGAATCAGAAAATCCACTTTGTTTTCAACATCCTTATCTCCCATTGCTAATCCTGCAGTTGCTCCACCAAACGATGTACCCCATATTCCTATCACTTGCTCCGGTGCATGGCTATAGACATAATCAATGTAATCAATCAAATCATATTTTTCCCAGTATCCAAATGTAGTATATTGAGCTGTATTTTCGTTGCTACTTCTCTGGTCATAAGTCAATACATTATATCCTTTCTGCAAAAACATTTCTGCTAAAGGATAATTGGTATAACGATTTCCACCAAGACCATGCACTAAAATAACTGTTGGATTATTCTTATCTCCTTCTTCACCAAGAGCATATATGTAATCTGCCGGTATCATATGTTCATCAAAAGTTGAAGTGATTTCAACTTTTTCTATAGTATATGTACTGCAGAAAACATCATAATCCATATTATATCTTTCCCAAAAACTATCTTTCACTTTTGAAGTATCTTCACAAGTAACCAATTGAGTAGACCCCATGAAAACTTGCGTCCCTATAAAATAGGACATTCCCACAAACAAAAGTAAAATAACTATAACTATTATCAACAATATTTTTGTCCATTTCTTCATCGTTTTCTCCTAAAAATTCCGATTGACAAAATCATTAATATCATATTCTACCATAATCACATA
>ENA-OPTB01000901-OPTB01000901.1-human-gut-metagenome-genome-assembly--contig:-NODE-901-length-25972-cov-5.066944_pt1 | contig 25972 bp, 21 predicted proteins | sample MGYA00241810_ERZ501911 | MGnify/ENA primary metagenome ERZ501911 (study PRJEB25962, sample SAMEA2042304) | human gut metagenome | biome: human gut; feature: human-associated habitat; material: faeces... | reverse complement strand
ATACATCGAATTGCATGCAAGCATGCATCGATGATACCTTTTGACCCTTTAATCACAAAATCGAAAAATTACTTTAGAAAATTTACACAGAACAGAAGAAATATGTTATTATATACTCTGTAAATCAAAATACGGAGGTTAGTTACATGGCAACGAGGAAGAAATCCTCAGCAAAAAGACAGACGAAAAAGGAGAGAATGGCTCAGATAGAGAGGCAGCAGGCCTTTAAAAAGGAAATATTTCTCTGGATAGTAGTAGCTGTTTCAATCCTTTTATTTATAAGCAATTTTGGAATAGGCGGTAATTTGGGAAACGCAGTAAGCGGTTTCCTTTTTGGTTTATTTGGAATGGTGGCATATATTTTTCCGCTTGTGCTTCTGGTGGGCAGCTTTTTTGCCGTGTCCAATAAGGGTAATTCATATGCTATCATGAAGCTTGTTATGACCCTAGTTCTCATATGGTTTATATGTGTGTTTATGTACCTGGCAGTGTATGGCAAATTCGCGGTTTCGCCGGTGCAGTCATACATTGACAGTGTTGAAAGGCATTCAGGTGGTGGCTTTATAGGTGCTCTTATAGGCTGCATTTTAGTTCCGGCGGTAGGAATTATAGGTGCATACGTGGTAACGATAGTTGTGATGATTATCTGTCTTGTGCTCATTACCGGTAAATCATTCATGAAGGGCATGAGAAACGGCGGCCGAAAGGTATACGAGTCAGCGCGTGAGAATAATGAGAGATATCAGGAGTATCGGCAGTATAAGTCAAGAGAGCGTCAGACAAGAGAGGGGTTAGTTTCAGATGATACAGACAGCGACATAAAGGAGGCTGCAAAAGGTGGCAGAAGGAATAAGCGTGCCGGCCGAAGGATGGACAATAAGATAACAGGCGTGTCACTTGATACAAAAATTGATGGCAGTGAAAACGCGCTAAATTCAGGAATTGCAGGTAGTGATACAGCGCATGTGGGGATATTTGGACAAGGTGCAGCAGCTACAGATGCGCTTGGTGAGATAACTATAGAGAATTATCCGAGTTCACCTGCAATAAAGGAGAAAAAGACGACAAGCCTTACATCATGGGATGCAGGGGAAATAGTGCAGACACCGGACTTTGGTGTGGCATCGGAGCCTGTTTCGGTTTTGGGTGGCACAGCTGCAAGCCATGTGTCGCAGATACCTATATCGGGCTGCGTGGAGCCTGATATATCTGATGATTTTGACATACAAAAAGATAATGAGCTGCAATCAAAATTATCAGCTCCGGCTGCAGATGCGGTAATGACAAAACCACCTGCAGCAGAGCCAGGTAAGAAAAAGGTCAAATCAGACAAGGATGAGCTTGCCAAAGAGGTTGAAAAAGTCAGTGAGCAGATAGCGATAAATGACGCAGAAAATGCAATCCAGCAGAAGCCGTATGTATTTCCGGCTGTTGATCTGCTTAAGGCTCCTGACAGGGGTAAAACCGGTGATTCGCAGGCTCATCTGCGTGAGACGGCGGCAAAGCTTGAACAGACTCTTAATGTGTTTGGGGTGAATGCGAAGGTGAATAATATAAGCTGCGGTCCTGCTGTTACAAGGTTTGAAATCACACCGGAGCTTGGAGTGAAGGTATCAAAGATTGTGAATCTGGCAGATGATATAAAGCTTAATCTGGCAGCCGCGGATATACGAATCGAGGCTCCTATTCCGGGAAAAGCCGCTGTGGGCATCGAAGTGCCAAACAGCCAGAGTGTTGCTGTTTCCTTCAGGGAGCTTGTGGAGTCTGAAGAATTTAAAAATGCCAAATCAAAGATTACATTTGCAGTGGGAAAAGATATTGCAGGCAAGGTTAAGGTTACGGATATTGCAAAAATGCCACATCTTTTAATTGCAGGTGCTACCGGATCAGGTAAGTCAGTTTGTATCAATACAATTATCATGAGTATACTATACAAGGCAAAGCCGGATGAGGTAAAGCTGATTATGATTGACCCGAAGGTGGTTGAGCTTAGTGTATACAATGGCATACCTCATCTGATGATTCCGGTTGTTACAGATCCTAAAAAAGCTGCAGGAGCATTAAACTGGGCGGTTTCAGAGATGACTGACCGATACGAGAAGTTTGCAAACAGTGGTGTCAGGGAAATAAATGGTTACAATGCCATGATTGATGCAATGGATGGCAAGGATACAGAAAAACCGCCAAAGATGCCACAGATTGTCATTATAGTTGACGAGCTTGCAGATCTTATGATGGTTGCATCAAAGGATGTAGAGGAGGCAATATGCAGGCTGGCACAGCTTGCGAGAGCAGCCGGTATACATCTGATCATAGCTACACAGAGGCCTTCTGTTAATGTTATTACAGGTCTTATCAAGGCGAATATGCCAAGCCGTATCGCATTTGCGGTTACAAGCGGTGTTGACAGTCGTACCATACTTGATATGAATGGTGCGGAAAAGCTCCTTGGAAAGGGAGATATGTTATTTGACCCACAGGGTGTTCCGAAGCCCCTTCGAGTACAGGGCGCATTCGTTTCAGATAAAGAAGTTTCCGATATTGTGAAATTTATTATTGAAAATAATGAGAATGCACAGTACAGTAATGATGTGGCACAAAAGATGGAGAGCCTGTCGAATGATACGACAAATACAACCGTTACCATTTCAGATGTGGAAAACACGGATGATGGCAGGGACTCTTACTTTGCGGAGGCAGCGTCAATTATCACAGATAAGGAACGGGCTTCAATCGGAATGCTTCAAAGATACCTTAAAATTGGCTTCAACAGGGCGGCCCGCATAATGGATCAGCTCGAAGAGGCCGGTGTAGTTGGACCTGAGGAGGGGACAAAGCCCCGCAAGGTTCTGGTGACTAAAGAGGAATTAGATACTATATTAGAGAATAATTAACACAAAGGAGCAAAGAAAAATGAAAACAGATATTCAGATCGCACAGGAAGCTACAATGCTTCCAATCAAGGATGTAGCAGCATCTATAGGGATTAAAGAGGATGACTTAGAGCTTTATGGAAAGTATAAGGCAAAGATTTCTGATGAGCTCATCAATCGCACAAAGAAAAATCCTGACGGAAAGCTCATACTTGTTACAGCTATAAACCCGACTCCTGCAGGAGAGGGAAAGACAACCACAAGCGTCGGTCTTGGAGAGGCATTTGGACGCCTTGGGAAGAAAGCACTTATCGCACTTCGTGAGCCGTCACTTGGACCTTGCTTTGGTATCAAGGGAGGAGCAGCCGGTGGCGGATATGCACAGGTTGTCCCAATGGAGGATTTAAATCTTCATTTTACAGGAGATTTTCATGCAATTACATCTGCGAACAATCTGCTTGCAGCACTTCTTGACAACCATATCCAGCAGGGAAACGAGCTTGGTATCGACCCACGCCAGATTGTATGGAAGAGATGTATGGATATGAATGACCGTGTCCTTAGAAATATCGTTGTTGGTCTTGGAAGCAAGATGGACGGAATGGTCAGAGAAGATCATTTTGTCATCACTGTAGCATCTGAAATTATGGCAATACTCTGTCTGGCCGATGATATGGCAGATTTAAAGAAGCGACTTGGAAGAATTATTGTGGCATATACCTTTGACGGAAAGCCTGTCACAGCCGATGATCTTCAGGCTACAGGCTCTATGGCAGCTCTCTTAAAGGATGCCTTAAAGCCGAACCTTATCCAGACACTTGAGCATACACCGGCGATAGTTCACGGTGGACCTTTTGCCAATATAGCACACGGATGTAACAGTGTCCGTGCCACAAAGACAGCATTAAAGCTTGCAGACTATGTTATCACTGAGGCAGGCTTTGGCGCAGACCTTGGCGCAGAGAAGTTCTTTGATATCAAGTGCCGTATGGCAGGGCTTAAGCCGGATGCAGTTGTACTTGTTGCAACAATCAGAGCATTAAAATATAATGGCGGCGTGCCGAAGGATGAGCTTTCATCAGAGAATCTTGATGCACTTAAGGCTGGAATCGTAAATCTTGAGAAGCATATTGAGAATCTTCACAAGTTTGGTGTGCCTGTAGTTGTCACATTAAATTCATTTGTCACAGACACCAAGGCTGAGACTGATTTTGTAGAGCAGTTCTGTAAGGAAAGAGGCTGTGAATTTGCACTCTCAGAGGTATGGGAGAAGGGTGGCGAAGGCGGAATTGACCTTGCCAACAAGGTACTTGAAACAATCGAGCACAAGGAAAGCAATTTCAAAGTGCTCTATGATGATAACCTGTCACTTAAGGAAAAGATTGAAACTGTTGCAAAAGAAATATATGGAGCAGATGGTGTTACATATTCTCCGGCAGCAGAGAGAGAACTTAAGAGAATTACAGACCTTGGAATGGGAGATTTTCCAGTATGTATGGCAAAGACACAGTATTCGCTTTCTGATGATGCAAAGAAGCTTGGCAGACCGAGTGGCTTTAAAATCAACGTACGTGAGGTTTATGCGTCAGCAGGTGCAGGCTTTGTGGTAGCAGTAAACGGTTCTATCATGACTATGCCGGGACTTTCAAAGAAGCCGGCTGCATACGGCATTGATGTGGATGACAATGGTGTGATCACAGGATTATTCTAGGAGGAAATATGGCTAATCTAATAGACGGAAAATTAATTTCAACACAGATTAAGGATGAGCTTAAGGAAGAAGTGGCAGAGCTTAAGAAAAAAGGCATCGAGGGCTGCCTTGCGGTGATTCAGGTCGGAAATGACCCGGCATCATCAGTGTATGTGCGCAACAAGAAAAAGGCGTGTGAGTATGTCGGAATCAAATCGCTTTCGTATGAACTTGCAGAGGAGACTACGGAGGATGAGATATTAAAACTTATCGAAAATCTCAATGCTGATGCTTCCGTAAATGGTATTCTCTGTCAGCTTCCGCTGCCAAAGCATATCGATGAGGACAAGGTTATTGATGCTATTGACCCGAAGAAGGATGTTGATGGCTTCAGTCCACAGAGTGTTGGAGCGATGGTTATAGGAAAGCCTGGTTTTTTGCCGTGTACTCCGGCCGGTATCATTCAGCTTTTAAAGAGAAGCAATATAGATATTGATGGTAAAAGCTGTGTTGTGGTTGGCAGAAGCAATATAGTCGGCAAGCCTATGTCACTTCTCATGCTTAGGGAGAATGCAACTGTTACGGTATGTCATTCACATACAAAGGATTTAAAAGATGTATGTAAAAATGCTGATATACTTATAGTGGCAATAGGAAAGCCTAAGTTTATAGATGCTTCATATGTGAAGGATGGTGCGGTTGTCATTGATGTTGGAATCCACAGAAATGCTGAAAATAAGCTGTGTGGTGATGTGGATTTTGATTCTGTTGTGTCTAAAGCGTCACATATCACACCTGTACCGGGCGGTGTAGGTCCTATGACAATTGCGATGCTCATGAGCAATTGTGTTGAGGCTATGAAGAGATAATTAGACAATAAGTAAGAGGATTAGATGTATGAGATGTGCCAATTGTGGTAATGAATTGAAGGCGGGCAGTCTGTACTGTGATGTCTGTGGGCATCCGGTTCAGATAGTGCCTGATTACAACGAATTTGATGATTATCTTGATAATCTGGTTGGAAATGATGACAGGCGAACTGATGGACAAAAGACTGTAAAGCCTGTGTCTGATAGGACAATCAGGTTTGATGAGCCGGTGAGGGAACAGCTTCATAGTGCCGGTCAGCGGAACGGACAAAAACCAGACAGAATGTCACAGTATGAAAATAAACAGGCTCAGACAGGCAAGCAGCAGTCTCAGACGAAACAACCGTGTGATGAGAAGCCGCAGTCTGACGGACAGAGGGCAAAGAGAGTGCAGCAGAAGAAGATAATTATTATCTCAGCTGTAGTGTGCGTTGTAGCAATTGTAATACTTATTGCAGCTATTACACGTAATGTAAGCAGATCACATGACAATTCATTTGATTATCAGGTGAAGCAGGCAAAGGCAGCTTATTCGGCGGGGAATATAAATTCCGCGGTTTCTTATTATGAGAAGGCTTTGTCGATTGATTCGGATAATACAGATGTCAGATTTGCTTTGGCTGATATATATATGTCGAAGAAGGATTATGATGCCGCTCTTGTGCTGTATCAGGAAATTATCAATATTGATCCAAAGAGCAAAGAGGCTTATAAGAAGCTTATCTCGATTTATGAATCAAAAAAGGATTATGATGCAATTGTTGCGCTGCGTGAGAGTGCTAAGGATGCATCTGTTTTAAAGCTTTTTGCGGATTATACTGTATCTAAACCGCAGTTTAGCAAGAGTAGTGGCAAGTATGGAGAGACTATTGAGCTTTCTATAGATGCAGACAGCGATACCAAAATATACTATTCATATGATTCGGATGATCCTTTGACCAGAGGAGAAAGATATTATAGCCCGATCACCCTGGACAAGGAAGGTACATATGAGATAACAGCTGTTTCAGTTGATGACAGAGGAATTAAAAGCGAGGTGGCATCTGCCAAGTATGAAATCGAGTTTGAGGCGCCGGATGCACCGGAGATAGACCCTGACGGAGGTACATTTGGTGCACAGACAGACATTACAATCACAGTACCTGAAAATTGCAAGGTATACTATACCTGGGATTCGTCAGATCCGAGTGCTGCATCAACAGAGTATACAGCTCCAATACCTGTTCCTGAGGGAAATAATGTGCTTTCTGTTATTGCGATAGACCAGAATACCGGAAAGTGCAGTGATATATACAGATCAAGATTTGAATTTTATATGAATTAATAAAAAACACGCATGAGTTGATTAATCATGCGTGTTCTTTTTTCATGTAATTCTCCCGAGAGTATATGAGATTTATGCTTAGATATTAACTAAATGATATCTATATATGATAAATCTTTCAAGGATTACTTGCCTTTCTATAAATTTTGTAATAATATTTTATTATATCTTTTTTAGGAGACAATAATGGAAGATTTAATGAAATTGAGAGAGTCTATCGATGAGATAGACAGTGAAATAGTCAGATTATATAAGGAAAGAATGGATATCTCAAAGCACGTTGCCGAGTATAAGATAACCACCGGCAAAAAGGTCTTTGACAAGACTAGAGAGGATGAAAAGCTTGAGAAATTATCGTCTCTTGCAGATGATGAGTTTTTGAAGCACGGTATAGTTGAGCTTTTTGAACAGATTATGTCGACCAGTAGAAAGAAGCAGTATCAGCTTATGACTGAGCATGGCATAGTGGAGAAGGAAAACTTTACTGAGGTAGACAGCCTGGATTTTTCCAATGCAAGGATTGTGTTTCAGGGAGTTGAGGGTGCATACTCACAGCTTGCCATGAAGACATACTTTGGCGAGAACTGTAATGGCTACAACGTGGATTCCTGGAAGGATGCCATGGAGGATATCAAATGCGGAAAGGCTGATTATGCAGTGCTTCCGATAGAGAATTCTTCAGCCGGTATTGTATCGGAAAACTATGATCTGCTTGTTGAATACGACAATTATATAGTTGGGGAGCAGATTATACGCATCGACCACAGTCTGATGGGACTTCCGGGTGCAAAGATTTCTGATATAAGGACTGTGTATTCACATCCGCAGGCGCTTATGCAGTGCTCAGATTTTTTTGATGAGCATAAGGATATTAACCAGGTGGCTGTCAGGAATACAGCTTTTTCTGCAAAGAAGGTAAAGGATGACGGAGATATCACACAGGCTGGCATAGCTAGCCATATCTCGGCTGATATATATGGGCTTCAGGTGCTTGAGAGCCGCATACAGAACAATAAAAACAATGCAACAAGGTTTATAATTGTGTCGGCTAAAAGGGTATGCCGCAGAGATGCAGACAGGATAAGCATATGCTTTGAGACACCTCATAAGAGTGGTGCACTGTATCATATGCTGGCACACTTTATATACAATGGAATCAATATGTTAAATATCCAGTCTCGTCCGATATCTGATAAGGCATGGGAGTACAGGTTCTTTGTTGATTTTGAAGGACGTTTTACGGATACAGCGGTGCAGAATGCGTTAAGAGGCATAAGGGAAGAGGCAATTGCCCTTAAGATTCTTGGTACATATTAGATGATAGAAATTTAGATAAAAGTGTTGACAACAGAAATTGTCTGTGCTATATTCTAGTAGTTGTATGAAAACAAAGTAGAGTATCCACTCTCACCTAAGCGCAATGGAGCGACTTAGCGTTAATATTTTCAAACATTTGTGTTGAAGATTGTATAGTGGATAGTCTGCCTATCCACTATTTTTTATGGAGGTACAAGACCATTAGCGAATTAATGATTAATGAACAGATCAGAGACAGAGAAGTTCGACTGATTGGAGCGGATGGAGAGCAGTTAGGAATTGTTTCTTCAAGAGAAGCTCAAAAGATTGCAGACGAGGCAGGACTTGATTTAGTAAAGATAGCACCAAATGCAAAGCCACCTGTATGTAAGGTGATTGATTATGGTAAGTATCGTTATGAGCAGGCCCGTAAGGAAAAGGATGCAAAGAAAAAGCAGAAGACCGTTGAATTGAAAGAGATTCGTCTCTCACCTAACATTGAGGCTAACGACTTGAATACCAAGATGAATGCTGCAAAGAAATTCCTTGCAAAAGGAAATAAGGTAAAGATCACACTCAGATTCAGGGGACGTGAGATGGCTCATATGAATGCAAGCAAACATATCCTTGATGATATAGCTGAGAATCTTTCAGATGTAGCGGTAGTGGAGAAAGCACCGAAGGTTGAAGGAAGAAGCATCGGTATGGTGCTGGCAGAAAAGAGATAACAATTTAAGGAGGAACACACAATGCCAAAAATGAAAACAAGCAGAGCAGCTGCAAAACGTTTCAAAGTTACAGGAACAGGAAAGTTAAAAAGAAATAAAGCCTACAAGAGACATATCTTAACTAAGAAAACAACAAAGACAAAGAGAAATCTCAGAAAAGCAACAATGACAGATGAGACAAATGTTAAGAATATGAAGAAGATTTTACCATACATGTAATCGGTAGTATTAGTTAAGGAGGAATCAACAAATGGCAAGAGTTAAAGGCGGTTTAGGCGCTAAGAAAAGACATAACAGAACATTAAAGTTAGCAAAGGGTTACAGAGGCGCTAGATCTAAGCAGTATAGAGTAGCAAAGCAGTCAGTTATGAGAGCACTTACAAGCTCATACGCTGGACGTAAAGAGAGAAAGAGACAGTTCCGTCAGTTATGGATTGCTCGTATCAACGCAGCAGCTCGTCTCAACGGACTTTCATACAGCCAGTTCATGCACGGCTTAAAGTTAGCAAACGTTGACCTTAACCGTAAGGTATTAGCTGATATGGCTGTTACAGATGCAGCAGGATTTGCTAAATTAGTAGAGGTTGCTAAATCTAAGCTTGCTTAGTTTAGCATAAAGAGATATATGAAAAAAGCTGCCGGGCTTCACATGAAGCCCGGCAGCTTTTTTTATTCTTGAGCTTTTTTTTTGTATTTACTGCGATATTCCTTAGGCGAAAGGCCTTTTATTTTATGAAAGGTCTTTGAAAAATAAAGGCTGTTATCAAACCCTATAGAGCCTGCAATTGCTGTGATGGACAATGAGGAGTGTTTAAGCAGATAGCATGCCTGTTTGATTCTGAAATCGGTCAGATATTCCTTTGGCGATACACCGAGGATGCTCTGGAAGGAACGGAACAGGTGACTTCGGCTTAATCCTATATATGATGCAATATCCTCAACGGTGATAGGGTATGAATAGTTGGCGGAGATGTATTCGATGCCCTTTTGTACATAGGAGTTTGCACTGTTTTGCGGTGGCTTTGATGTGGCGGCACTGACAAAAAGAGCGAGGGTGGTGTAGAGTCGCCCGGTCATTTCGAGTGCATTTTCAAATTCTGTGCCTCTGGCGTCGTATATATGCATGAGCTGTCTTTTGATTTCGTTTCCGTTTGATACACTGTGTATGTATGGATGCGCTTTTGTGAAATCAGTGGCTCTTAAAATGGTTGCAGCATCGCTGCCGGTAAAGCCTACCCAGGTATATTCCCAAGGATCTTCTGCATCAGCCTGATAAATCACTTCGGTATTTGGATATACGAGAAACGCATCGCCGGGAGTTAATGTGTGAACACTGCCATTTACAGTGTAGCGGCCTTTACCGCTTATGATATAGTGAATCAGATAATGGTCTCTGATACCGGGACCCCACTGATACAGGCTATCACAGCTCTGGAAGCCTACGTTATATACGGACAGAGATACAAGCTCTTTTTCTTTTACGATATAGGAATTTTTGTATTTATTGTTCATATTGCCTACCTTTACAACATTTTTACATATTTCTTCTACATTTTATTCTATACAAAAATGAGCAAATGCGCTACAATAAATTTAACAAAAATGAAAAGGAGATATTTATTATGGCAATTTTAGTTACTGGTGGAGCCGGATATATCGGAAGCCATACATGTGTGGAGCTTCTTGATGCAGGCTACGATGTTGTAGTACTTGACAATCTTTCAAATTCATCTGAGAAGTCACTTGACAGAGTTAAGGCTCTTACAGGCAAAGAAGTAAAGTTCTATAAGGGAGATATCCTTGACAGAGACATCTTAAATAAGATTTTTAAGGAAGAAAAGATAGATAGCTGTATTCACTTTGCAGGACTCAAAGCAGTAGGAGAGTCTGTGGCAAAGCCTTGGGAGTACTATAACAATAATATTGCAGGAACACTTACACTTGTTGATGTGATGAGACAGAATGGCTGCAAGAGTATCATTTTCTCTTCATCAGCTACAGTATACGGAGATCCTGCACAGATTCCTATCACAGAGGAGTGTCCAAAGGGACAGTGTACAAACCCATATGGTTGGACAAAGTCTATGCTTGAGCAGATACTTATGGACATCTATAAGGCAGATAATGAGTGGAACGTTATTCTTCTTCGTTACTTCAATCCAATCGGAGCTCATAAGAGTGGTACAATGGGTGAGAATCCAAACGGTATTCCAAACAACCTCATGCCTTACATCACACAGGTGGCAGTAGGCAAGCTCAAAGAGCTTGGAGTATTCGGAGATGACTATGATACTCCTGACGGAACAGGTGTGAGAGATTACATCCATGTAGTTGACCTTGCGGTTGGACATGTCAAGGCTTTAAAGAAGATTGAGGAGAATGCAGGTCTTTGCATCTACAATCTTGGAACAGGACACGGCTACAGCGTGCTTGATATCGTAAAGAATTTCGAGGCTGCAACAGGTGTTAAGATTCCTTATACAATAAAGCCTAGAAGACCTGGCGATATCGCTACATGCTACTGTGACCCATCAAAGGCCAAGAGGGAGCTCGGCTGGGAAGCACAGTATGGTATTAAGGAGATGTGTGCCGACTCATGGAGATGGCAGAAGAACAATCCTAACGGATATGATGATTAATTATGATTAATTTTTAATTAGGCTTATACTTAAATTATTTATGCCTTGGAGCATTCTGTGGTAAACGGAATGCATTCCAAGGCAATTTTACTTTAAGGCAGAAATATTTATCATAGCGTCCGGCGTCAACAACAATAAAAAAACATCGCATAAATGCGATGCTTTCGGGTTGGGCTGTATTTAATTAAATAAATATCAGTGAGCAGTCCGTACGGGAATCGAACCCGTGTTTCCGCCGTGAGAGGGCGGCGTCTTAACCGCTTGACCAACGAACCGTGTATTATACTATCATGGAGTTTCAAAAAAAGCAAGTACTTTTTTAAAAAAACTTGATTTTTTTTTCTGATAGTGCTATTATACCTATGATAACAACGTTGACTAGATTGAGAGAGGGCAAAAGTCCTCTCTCAATTCACGTTTATAAACATCAGGCAGCTATTCAGAACCACTTGGAACAATTATGAATAGTTACAAGTATAAAAAAGAGAGGTGATAAAATGTCAAAGGCAAGTATATATGAGGCAAAGACGGAGAACTTTATACAACCAATTCTTGACAGCATGAATTTTGAGCTTGTTGATGTCGAGTATGTTAAGGAAGGCGGCGTGAACTACCTGAGAGCATATATCGATAAGGAGGGTGGCATAACTGTTGATGACTGTGAAGTGGTTGCAAGGCAGATGAATGAGATTCTCGACAGAGAGGACTATATTCCTGATTCGTACACCTTCGAGGTCAGCTCGCCGGGGCTTGGAAGACCTCTCAAGAAGGAAAAGGACTATGTGCGCAATATGAATAAGGAGATAGAGATTCGCACATACAGGGCTATCAACAAATCAAAGGAATTTTATGGTCTGCTTAAAGCCTATGATAAGGATACAGTGACAATAACCGATGAAGACGGCAATGAGACTACATTCAATAAGAGTGACATTGCGCTTATACGTCAGGCATTGGATTTTTAATTAAAGCGCACGATAACACAAATAGGAGGAAAAAATAATGAGCAATGAGTTATTAGAAGCGTTAAATATATTAGAGCAGGAGAAAAACATCAGTAAAGAAACTTTACTTGAGGCAATTGAGAACTCTCTTGTGACTGCCTGCAAGAACCATTTTGGTAAATCAGACAATGTAAAGGTAGAAATAGATCCTGAGACATGTGCTTTCTCATGCTACCAGGAGAAGACGGTTGTAGATACGGTTGAGGATCCGGTTGAGGAGATTTCCTTAGCAGATGCGCACAAGGTAAACGGTAACTATCAGCTTGGAGATATCGTGAGAGTTGAGGTTAAGTCAAAGGAATTCGGACGTATTGCTACACAGAACGCAAAGAATGTTATCCTTCAGAAAATCCGCGAGGAGGAGAGAAAGGTAATATTTGACGAGTACAACAGCAAGGAAAAGGATGTTGTGACAGGTGTTGTTCAAAGATACATCGGAAAGAATGTCAGCATCAACTTAGGTAAGGCAGATGCACTTCTGACTGAGAGTGAGCAGATAAAGGGTGAGGTATTCAAGCCTACAGAGCGTATCAAGGTATATATCCTTGAGGTTAAGTCCACATCAAAGGGGCCAAAGATTCTTGTTTCAAGAACACACCCTGAGCTTGTGAAGAGACTTTTCGAGTCAGAGGTTACAGAGGTTAAAGAGGGCATAGTTGAGATAAAGGCTATTTCACGTGAGGCCGGAAGCAGAACAAAGATTGCAGTATGGTCAAATGATCCAAACGTAGACCCTGTAGGAGCATGTGTAGGTATGAATGGTGCCAGAGTAAATGCTATCGTAAATGAGCTTCGCGGTGAGAAAATCGATATCATCACATGGGATGAGAATCCGGCAATACTTATCCAGAACGCACTTAGCCCTGCAAAGGTTATCTCTGTTATCGCAGATGCAGATGAGAAATCAGCAAAGGTTGTTGTTCCGGATTATCAGCTTTCGCTTGCAATCGGTAAGGAAGGACAGAATGCAAGACTTGCAGCAAGACTTACAGGCTTCAAGATTGATATCAAGAGCGAGACACAGGCCAGAGAGTCAGGGGACTTCATGGATTATGAGAATGACTATGAAGAGGATGATTATGATGACGATTATGATTATTCGGATGATGAGCTTGCTGAGAACGAGAGATTAGCTGATACAGAACAGGCAGATGTACAGGCAGAGGCTTTTGATACAGAGGCTGACGAGAACGGAGCAGCAGGTACAGAAAATGATGCGGCAGATAGTGGTGATGAGCAGTAATGGCAAATAAAAAGATTCCAATGCGCAAATGCGTAGGTTGTCAGGAGATGAAGGAAAAGAAGTCACTTATTCGCGTGGTAAAGACTGCGGAGGGCGACATAATTCTCGATGACACCGGCAAGAAAAACGGCAGGGGAGCTTATATATGTAAGAGTCTTGAATGCTTTAAAAAGGCTAAAAAGACAAAGGCACTTGAGCGATCCCTTGGCGTTAGTGTATCAGAACAGGTATATGAGGAGCTTGAAAAGGAGATGAACCAAATTGACAGATAGAGTACTTTCTATGCTGGGCTTAGCAGCAAAGTCAGGCAATGTGGTTAGCGGAGAGTTTTCTACAGAGAAAGCTGTAAAGACAGGAAAGGCATTTTTAGTGATAGTTGCAGATGATTCATCAGACAACACAAAGAAGCATTTTTCGGATATGACTGCTTTCTATGAGGTTCCGATTTATTTTTATAGTGACAAGGTGGGGTTAGGGAATGCAATAGGCAAAGAGTTTCGCGCTTCCCTTGCAGTAACGGATGAAAACCTTGCAAATGCAGTGATAAAAAAGCTGCAGTCGAATAAAACTGAATAATGGAGGAAAATAGATATATGGCAAAAATGAGAGTTCATGAACTTGCAAAAGAATTAAATATAAAGTCGCAGGAAGTCATAGACACATTAAACGGCACACAGTTTGCTGTCAAAAATGTGCAGAGCGGTCTTGAGGATGAGGCACAGCAAATTGTACGAAAGAAGTACGCAAAAACAGAAGCAAAAAAAGATGCACCTAAGAAGGAAGAGCCTAAAAAGGATGAGGCTAAGGCAGCCGACAGACCAAAGAAAAAGGCAAGCATCACAGCAGTTTTCAATGCCCAGTACAGTAAGCAGGGTAGGAAAACAAATGGTGGAAACGGCAGCGGAAATAATGGAAATAACAGTTCGCAGCGCAGGAATGGCAATGGAAGACGCGATAATCAGTCATCACGTCCTGAGCAGCACAGCATTATTAAGCCAAGACCTGTCGGAGAGAGAGCTATGCGCCCTATAAGTGAGCGTACAGCGGATCCGTATGCAGATATGAAGGCAGCCAATTCGCGTCCGGCACGTCAGGCTGACGCTGATAGAAGAAGCGACAGACGTCAGGACAATGGCGAGAAAATCAACAACAGAAACACTGACAGAAATGCCGACAGAAGCAGAAATACGGACAGAAACAGCGATAGAAGAACAAACAATCGCGACAACAATAACCGAGATAACAGCAGAGACAATAATAGAGACAATAACCGAGGCTTCAGAAATGACTCCAGACGTCCTGCAGAGGGTGGCAGAAGCTTTGACAGAAATAATGACAGAAGCAGAAGCAATGACAGAAGCAGGAGCAATGACAGAAATAACGATAGAACAGGCAGCAGAAGTGATGACAGAAATCGTTTCAGAAAAGAAACAGTTGCAGTTGCAGCTCCTGATGATGTAAGAGGAAAGGAGAGCCGCGACAGAGGCAACGATAGAAAGAATAAGCATAATCACAATCAGAGCCAGAAGCAGGATAAGCTCGGAAAGAAGCAGGAGAATTACATTAATCTCGAGAAGCACGGCGGCAAGAAAAAGCCACAGCAGCCGAAGGCACAGCCAAAAGAGGATGAGAACGAGATTAAGACAATTTCTCTTCCGGAGAAGATTACAATAAGGGACTTAGCTGATAAGATGAAGGTTCAGCCTTCAGCCATCGTAAAGAAGCTTTTTATGAAGGGCGAGATGGTAACAGTTAACTCTGAGGTTGATTTTGCAGCTGCTGAGGAGATTGCGTTAGAGTTTAATTTCATATGTGAGGAAGAGGAGAAAGTCGATGTGATTGCAGAGCTTCTCAAGGAGGATGAAGAGGATGAGAGCAAGATGGTTCCTCGTCCACCTGTAGTCTGTGTAATGGGTCACGTAGATCATGGTAAGACATCACTGCTTGATGCCATCAGACAGACACGTGTTACAGACCGTGAGGCAGGTGGTATCACACAGCACATCGGTGCATCTGTTGTATCAATCAATGGCCAGAACATCACATTCCTTGATACACCGGGACATGAGGCATTTACAGCAATGCGTATGCGTGGTGCAAACTCTACTGATATCGCAATCCTTGTTGTAGCAGCAGATGATGGTGTTATGCCACAGACCATAGAGGCAATCAACCATGCAAAGGCAGCAGGTGTAGAGATCATTGTTGCGATCAACAAGATTGATAAACCGAGTGCAAACATCGAGCGTGTAAAACAGGAGTTATCCGAGTATGAACTGATCCCGGAAGACTGGGGTGGAAGCACCATCTTCTGTCCGGTATCTGCACATACCAAAGAGGGTATCGACAACCTGCTTGAGATGATCCTTCTGACCGCAGAAGTGCTCGAGTTAAAAGCAAATCCAAAACGTAACGCAAGAGGTCTTGTTATCGAGGCACAGCTGGATAAGGGAAGAGGTGCGGTAGCAACCGTATTAGTACAGAAAGGTACCTTAAAAGTTGGTCAGCCGATCGCATGTGGCAGCTGCTATGGTAAAGTACGTGCCATGATCGATGATCAGGGAAGAAGAGTCAAAGAGGCAGGTCCATCTACTCCAGTAGAGATCTTAGGACTTTCCGCTGTTCCGGAAGCAGGTGAGACATTCGTTTCCACACCGACCGAGAAAGAGGCAAGAGCATTTGCTGACACTTATATTTCCGAGAGCAAGAATAAGCTGATCGAAGATACGAAGGCAAAGATGTCCTTAGACGATCTGTTCTCACAGATCCAGTCCGGAAATGTAAAAGAGTTAAATATCATTGTAAAAGCAGATGTACAGGGTTCCGTAGAGGCAGTAAAACAGAGTCTTGTAAAACTGTCCAACGAGGAAGTCGTAGTCAAGGTCATCCACGGCGGTGTTGGTGCGATCAACGAGTCCGACGTTATGCTGGCAACCGCATCTTCCGCCATCATTATCGGATTTAACATCCGTCTTGATAATGCGGCCAAAGAAACAGCAGACCGCGAGAATGTAGATGTAAGACTTTACAGAGTAATCTATGATGCCATTGAGGACATTGAATCAGCTATGAAGGGAATGTTAGAGCCGATCTATGAAGAAAAAGTCATCGCTCATGTAGAAGTGCGCCAGACATTTAAAGCATCCGGCGTGGGAACAATTGCCGGTTCCTATGTACTGGATGGTAAAGTAGAGCGTGGCTGTCGTGCCCGTATCACCAGAGAAGGTGAGCAGATCTTTGAAGGCGATGTAGCCAGCTTGAAACGATTCAAAGATGATGTAAAAGAAGTGGCTGCCGGTTATGAATGTGGTCTTGTATTTGATGGATTTAATGATTTGCAGGAAGAAGACCAGATTGAATGCTACAAGATGGTTGAGGTTCCGAGATAGTCAAATCGTTAGGAACGGAGATGGAAAATGAGAAAAAATAGTGTAAAAAATATTCGTATTAACAGCGAAGTACAGCGTGAAATGAGCCAGATCATCCGAGAAGACATTAAGGATCCGAGAATTCATCCGATGACCTCGGTGATGGCTTGTGAAGTAACGCCGGATTTGAAATTCGCTAAAATTTATGTGAGCGTTCTCGGCGATGATGAGGCGAAGGAAAAGACGATGGAGGGACTCAAAAAGAGTGCCGCTTACGCCAGACATCAGTTAGCGCACCGTATGAATCTCAGGAATACACCGGAATTAACATTTATTCTGGATACGTCCATTGAGTATGGTGTAGAGATGTCGAAGAAAATCCGCGAGTTGAATCACCGTGATGAGGACGGGGGTGACAGCGAATGAGTAAATTGCTGTCAGCAATAGAAAAAGCAGAAACGATTGCCATTGGCGGGCATGTGCGCCCGGATGGCGATTGCATCGGTTCCTGCATGGGATTGTTCCGGTACATAAAAAAGAATTATCCGGACAAACAGGTCTGTGTTTATGTGGAAGAGATACCGGATGCTTTTGATTACCTAAAGGAGGAAGATGCTTTTTATGAAAAGCCTTCCTATGACCTGTTTATTTCCCTTGACTGCGGAGATGAGGAGCGTCTTGGTGATGCACAAAAGGTGATGGAAAAAACGCCGTATGTGTTAAATATTGATCATCACATTACAAATACAAAGTTTGGCAATGAAAATGTTGTAAAAGAAGCAAGTTCAACCTGTGAGATTTTGTATGGTCTGATGGAGGAAGAAAAGTTAGATGCCGGTATTGCCGGTGCACTTTATACCGGAATCATCCATGATACCGGTGTGTTTAAACATTCCAACACAACAAAAGAGACTATGGAAATTGCCGGAAAGCTGATTGCTTTTGGAATCCCGTTTGGCAAGATTATCGATGACAGTTTTTACCGAAAAACGTATAAACAGCTTCAAATTATGGGACGCTGTCTGATGGAAAGTGTCCGCATTATGGATGGGCGCTGTTTGTTTTCTGTTGTGCGTCAGAATGTGATGAAATTGTATGAGGCAAAGCCATCGGACCTGGATGGAATTATTGATGAAATGCGAACGACAGAGGGTGTCGAGGTGGCAATTTTACTTGATGAGAGAGAACCGGGCGAGTTTAAGGTAAGCATGCGCTCGAATGAGATTGTCGATGTCAGTGTTATCGCCCGCTATTTTGGTGGCGGCGGTCACGTAAGAGCGGCAGGCTGTGCCATTAAAGGCTCTGCATTTGATGTAATCAATAATCTGACCGGGCATATTGAAAAACAGCTGGGGTAGTCAAACATGAATGGAATTATTAATGTGTATAAAGAGCGTGGTTTTACTTCTCACGATGTGGTGGCAAAACTGCGCGGTATTCTTCATATGAAAAAAATAGGGCATACCGGAACGCTCGACCCTGATGCGACCGGTGTGCTTCCTGTATGCCTAGGGAAGGCAACGAAAGTCTGTGGGCTTCTCACGGACAAGGATAAGACTTATCGTGCAGTTGTAAAATTAGGTGTCATGACAAATACTGAGGATATGACAGGAGAAATCCTTGCCAAACATCCGGTGTTGGTTACGAAAGAGCAAATTGAAAGGGCAGTTTCTAAGTTTGTGGGTGAAATCGAACAGGTTCCGCCGATGTATTCTGCCATAAAAATAAATGGCAAGAAACTTTATGAATTGGCAAGACAGGGGAAAGAAGTTGAGCGGAAAGCCCGCAAGGTGACAATTTACGGAATTAAAGTGTTGTCGATTGATTTTTCGGAAAATGAATTTACGATGGAAGTAAGCTGTTCCAAAGGAACGTATATCCGTACACTCTGCAAAGATATTGGAGAGTTCCTTGGGTGCGGTGCGGCGATGAAAACTCTTGTGCGCACTCGTGTTTCTGAGTTTTTTTTAGAGCAGGCACTTACGTTAGGGCAGATAGAGCAGGCAGTAAAAGAGGGAAAGATACAGGATTATCTGATTCCGATTGATGCCATGTTTTCAGATTTAAAAGACTGTGTGGTATCGGATGAAGCGTTGCGCCTTTTACTTAACGGAAACTGCATTGCAAGAAAAGATACTTCATATCAGACCCCAAAAGACAAAGAGCAGGTAAGAATGTATTCCATGGAGAATGAATTTTATGCGATTTACGAATACCGCCAAAAGGAGGATAAGTATTTCGTAGTGAAGATGTTTTAGAATAGAGGAATGACGTATGAAAATAATACGAAATTTAGAGTTTCAGGGAAAACAGACAGCGGTTTGTATCGGCAAATTTGACGGGATTCATAGAGGACACCGTCTGCTGATTGAACAGGCAAAAAAAGAAAACAAACCGATTGTTATGATTTCGTTTTCCGTGGATGAAGCGAAGGTTTTGTATACGCCTTATGAAAAAGAAAAATTAGCAGAATATTTAGGAATCGACTGTCTGCTTGAGATTCCTTTGACAAAGGAATTTTGCAGCCAGACACCGGAGGAGTTTGCAAAAAAATTATTGTGCGATACCTGCGATGCTGCATCGGTCATCGTTGGCAGTGATTTTCGCTTTGGCGCCGGCAGAAGCGGCGATACAAATACACTGCAGCAGTTAGGAGAAAAACTTGGTTTTTCGGTAACGGTTCTTTCTAAATTGGAATTAGGCGGTGAGGTCGTGAGCAGTACCAGAATCCGCTCGTTGATTGGAACCGGTAAGATGGAACTGGCAAATGAACTTTTGGGGACGCCTTATTTTCTTACCGGTGTAGTACAAAAGGGAAATCAGCTGGGACGGACGATGGAAACACCAACGGCAAATATATACCCGGATGCTTATAAAGTGCTGCCACCATATGGTGTGTATGCGGTTATTGTTGATGTTGAAGGAAAAAGATATAAAGGAATTTGTAACCTTGGAGTAAAGCCGACCATCCCCGGTGAGAATGAAGTCGGCTTTGAGGTTTGGCTGTTTGATTTCTCCGGTGATTTATATGACAAAGAATTAACAGCATACTTTGTCTCATTTTTGCGGGAAGAGAGAAAGTTTGCCTCTCTTACACAATTAAAAGAACAGATCACAAGAGATACGGTTTTGGCGAAGCAAATACTTTCTCAGAAAGAGAGCGAATGGCATCCGGAATCGTTTCTTCACTGAGGTTTGCAAAACCGAGAAGAAAAGTTGGAAGATAGTGGCAAGGAAGATTCTGGTAATATCCCTTTAATGATTTTAACGGCATACCAAGTGTTTGTGCTCTGCGTAATATTTCTTCTTCAGTCTGTGGTCCTAAATAACGGATAAGCACATATAACCCGGCATTGTCGCCGGATATTTCAAGAATTTTTTCAGGGAAATACTTCTGCAGTTGTTCCATCATGCAGTCGTGTTTCCCTTTGTATATTTTTCTCATGCGGTTTAAGTGTTTTTCAAAGTATCCCTGTTTAATAAAATCGGTTAAAATTGCCTGCTCAATACGTGAAACCGGGCAGGAGTAATTGTCAATCAGACGTTCAAAACGTGGCAGCAATGCCATCGGCAACACCATGTAACCGGTTCTTATAGCAGGTGAAATGGCTTTGGAAAATGTTCCGATATAGATGACCTTTCCTGCTTTGTCTAAACTTTGCAGCGCGGGAATCGGTTTTCCTTTATAGCGGAATTCGCTGTCGTGGTCATCCTCCAAAATATAGCGGTTTTCTTTCTTTTCTGCCCAGTGCAGAAGCTTTTGTCTGGTGGAAACCGGCATAACACTGCCGAGCGGAAACTGATGGCTTGGCGTTACATAGCAGATGTCCGCGTTTGTTTTTGCAAGTGCCAAAACATCCATGGTGTTTTCCTTTAGCGGAATATCCAGAATGGAATAACCATTGGTCGAGAGAACCTGACGCGCACTCAAATATCCGGGGTCTTCCATGGCAAATATGGTTTCCCCGGAAAAAAGGATGCAGAGCATCTGAAGAAGATTGGAAAGTCCGGCACCGATGATAATTTGTTCCGGGCGGCATATAACTCCGCGGGAGCCACGAAGATAATCCGCAATTGCCTGACGAAGCGGTAAATCCCCTTTGGCATCACCGGCACTAAAATTGGATGGTAAATCCAGCTGGTTTTTTCCGATGGATTTCCAAATCGAATAAGGAAAATGTTCTAAATCAATGGAATCCGGGTTAAAATCAAAGCGTACCGGTGGTGCTTCCTTTGTGTTTTTTTCGGTGTTTTCTTTTTGTGGAGCAGAAGTCGGGATTTGCTTTAAATGCGTAACGTGGTTTGCAAAATATCCCTGTCTTGGGCGGGCGTCCAGATATCCTTCAGCAACCAACTGGTCGTAGGCGGTATCCACCGTGCTCCGGCTCACATTTAGGTTCGCGGCTAAATTACGCGCCGATGGCAGTTTTTCTTCTGCAGCAATATTTCCGTTCAATATCTCTTTGCGGATGTATTCATAAATCTGTATATAAAAAGGTTTTAAGTCGGTATTATCAAGTGGTATGGTTATCATATAAAAAGTCCTCCTAGTTAAGCATACCAATAGTATATCAAATGAAAGGACAGGAGGCAAATGATATATTATTACCGACTGCTAGCATAATTTGTAGCGCGTGATGCTTGACCAATTCGGTGGGAAATGCATTGCTTTGAGAAGTTTGTCTCTTTGGGATTGAGAGGTTGCTTTTGTAAAAGTGTTAAATAATTGGGTTAGTTTCCTCTTGAAAATTATAAAATCCTCTGTGTCAAGCATATATCGAAATGCTATTAATAATGCAAATACATCGTGTTTGCCGTAAAGATATTGGGTACCTTTTTGAGGAATGCCAAGTTTTTTATGTAATACAGTGTCAGGTATTTCAAAGCGTGTTTGGAAAGAAAAAAGTCGCTCGTTATGTGCACATAGATTACGAAATATAGTAAAAATCCTTAAATATTGGATTAATTCTTTTTCTGTAATGTTGTCATAATGGATACTGATTTTAGATTTTATGCTAGGGTGCATAAAGGAGTACATTTTGGAAGTTTGTCCCATGGTAAGAGTTTTCATTATTACCCACAATGGAACATTTCCATAGGTGTTTCGCTGATATACAACATAATTGTGTTCTGTGTTTTTTGTGGCCTCATATGTTAATTTAGAAATTAGTTTTGAAATATGATAACGATTTGTTTTAGAAATATTATAGTTTGCAGAGTTTAAATATGCTGCTTGATTTTCAGAAAAAACTTCGCAGAAAGAATAGGAAATCAGCGAACGGATTTTTTGCTCAATATGGCAAATATATTTAAAAACAAGCGAACGAAGATTTTCATCGAAGTCGTATAAGGCAACAATATCTGTAAAGTTTGTACCTTTTTCGTAAGTTCTTGTCATTGGATTGTAAAATATATCCTTGTAGCCATCAATTAAAGAGTAATAGCCAATGTTTAGTAATTTGTTTTTGGCATAGGATAGATTGGAAATATTAAGATGCTTTTTTTGAATTAGGTTATTTAATTGTTCAAAGTATGTAATAAAAGGTTTCGTTAATTTCTTTTGCATAAAAATCCTCCCATAAAATTTTGGTATAAAAAAGGAAGGCCCGCAGGTCTTCCTTCCGGTCGCAGGCATCGCAAGTTTCTGCAACCTAATCACTACAGACATATTATCACACATATCCGCCAAATGCAAGCAGTATATGTGATAAATCTGCAATAATAATATATGCATGAGCGGATGTTTTAATACAAATTGCCTTTACCTCTATTTTTTGCTATACTAAAGCGGTAGAATCTATGTATAAAGAAATGGAGATGAATACCCGGATGAAAAAGCAGATAATTTTTGATATGGATGGGGTTCTGTTTGATACAGAAAATCTCGTCTTTTCATGCTGGAAATTTGCTGCCGGTAAATTTATGCTGACCGGTATTGAGGATGTTTTTTATCAGGTGATTGGCGTGTCATCGGAAGGAACAAAAAAGGTATTTTCCAAAACGTATGGCGATAAATTAGATTATGCACAGTTTCGTGAGGAGACGCACCGAATGTTTGATGAAAAAATAGAGAAAAACGGTGTGCCGTTAAAAACCGGTGCAAGAGAACTATTGCAGTTTTTGAAGATTAATGGATGGCGGGTTGGTCTGGCTTCCTCGACACGTGTTCAGCGTGTGGAAGAAATGTTAAAAGCGACGAATTTATATGATTTCTTTGAGGTTATAGTTGGCGGTGACATGATAGAAAAAAGCAAACCGGAACCAGACATTTACTTAAATGTATGTGAAAAGATGAAAATAAATCCAAAGGACACATATGCAATTGAAGATTCACACAATGGTGTCCGCTCGGCTGCTGCGGCTGGACTTAGAGTACTGCACGTGCCGGATATGTTAAAGCCAACAGAAGAAATGGAACAATTGTCTTACATGATTTTCCCGGATTTGATTGAAGTAAGAGAGTATCTTGCGAAAAATGCCTAAATAAAAAATCCTCCTGCAAATATGCGGGAGGATTTTTGTATCCTATTCTGATTTTTATTAAACTTCAAACAGCATATCACCGTAAGATGGTACCGGCCAGTACTCTTTATCAACAATCATTTCCAACTCATCGATTGGTGCACGTAAGTCTGCCATTGCGGTAAATACGGTGTCACGGAAGAATTCAGCCTGTTCTTTTCCTTCTTCCATAGCATTTGCTTTCTTATCTGCATCTTTCAAAGCATACAGAGCAGTCTGTGCTTTTGCAAGGAGAGAAGAGCATGTAGTAAGCAAATCTTTCTGAACGGACAAGTCTGCTTCTGCACAAGCAGCAGAAATGCTGTTAATTGAATCACCAAGACTTGTTACATAACTAATGATGGCCGGGATGTATTCCTTAGAAGCCATATGAATCATTGTCTTAGCTTCGATGTTGATTGCTTTTGCGTAAGCTTCGTAGTTAATCTCTGCACGAGACTCAAGCTCAGTCTTTGTATAAACATGCTGTCTCTCAAACATCTCGATGGTTTTTGGATAGAGAAGAGAAGCAGTTGCATCTACCATTGTTTTTACGTTTGGAAGACCACGTTTTTCAGCTTCTGCAATCCACTCATCGGAGTAACCGTTTCCGTTAAAGATTACTTTCTGATGTTCTTTCAATGTCTCGTAAATAATTTCATCTACAGTCTTATCTAAGTCATCTGTTTTTTCCATGCGGTCAGCCATACTCTGAAGTACATCAGCAACTGTTGCATTAAGTACGGTATTTGCACCGGCAATTGACATGGAAGAAGCAACCATACGGAACTCAAATTTATTTCCGGTAAAGGCAAATGGTGATGTACGGTTACGATCAGTTGCATCCTTTTTGATTGGTGGGATGGTGTGTACACCGATATCCATACGCTCGCCCTTATTACTGTGAGTAGCAGTACCATTTTGTAAAATCTGCTCTACGATATCCTCTAACTGCTCGCCGAGGAAAATAGAAATGATAGCCGGAGGTGCCTCATTTGCACCAAGGCGATGGTCATTTCCAGGATTGGAAGCAGACATACGTAACAGTGCGGCATTATCATCTACAGCAGCGATAACAGCGGATAAAAACAGAAGGAACTGTTTGTTGTCATATGGCGTTTTGCCGGGACTTAATAAGTTCTTTCCTGTATTAGTAACCAAAGACCAGTTGTCATGTTTTCCGGAACCGTTTACGCCGGCAAATGGCTTCTCGTGAAGAAGACATTCAAAATTGTGACGGCGTGCCACTTTTTTCATTGTCTCCATAACTAACTGGTTGTGGTCTGTTGCAATATTTGCTGTGCTGTAAATCGGAGCCATCTCATGCTGAGCAGGAGCCACTTCGTTATGCTGTGTCTTTGACAAAATGCCAAGCTTCCACAATTCATCATTTAATTCGCGCATAAATGCTGCCTGACGCTCGCGGATTGTACCAAAGTAGTGGTCATCCAGTTCCTGTCCCTTGGAGGGCTTGGCACCGAACAAAGTCCGGCCGCAGAAGACCAGATCCTTCCGCTTTTCGTACATGGCCTTGTCGATCAGAAAATACTCCTGCTCAGGGCCTACGCAGGGACGGACGCACTTGACGTCCTCATTACCGAAGAGCTTCAGGACCCGAAGGGCCTGCTTGTTCAGCGCCTGCATGGATCGCAGCAGCGGCGTTTTCTTATCCAGAGCTTCCCCGCTGTAAGAGCAGAAAGCTGTGGGGATACACAGGGTATGGCCTTTGATGAAAGCATAGGAGGTGGGGTCCCAGGCGGTATAGCCACGGGCCTCAAAGGTGGCCCGCAGACCGCCGGAGGGGAAGGAGGAGGCGTCCGGCTCTCCCTGGATCAACTCCTTGCCGGAAAACTCCATGATGACGCCGCCATCGGGAGACGGAGCAATGAAGCCGTCATGCTTTTCTGCGGTGACGCCGGTCAGGGGCTGAAACCAGTGGGTAAAATGGGTGGCGCCGTGCTCCACAGCCCAGTCCCGCATGGCGGTAGCTACCGCGTCTGCCACATGGGTATCCAGAGAAGCACCCTCATCAATGGTCCTCTTCAGAGAAGCATAAACATCGGAGGGCAGCTTGGCCCGCATGACCCGGTCATCAAATACCAGACTGCCGAAATAGTCAGAAACTGTACGCATGTATAAACTCCTTTCCTTCATAAAAAAGGGGGCACCGATCCCCCGGAATCACATTCCGGGACACCGTTGCCCCTCCGCATAACAATCAAAAATAGCGTCTTGAAGATTACTCTCCAAGACGCCATTGCCTTTGATGTTGGGGATTATACACGATAAGGTTTTGCTTGTCAAGATGTTTCCTACAAAAAAACGGAGGAATTTTCGGGAAATTTGCCGAAGCCTCTTGACATCCCGGAAATACCTGTTAAGATAGAAATACAATTTCAAAGTCCCTTATCAAGAGTGGCGGAGGGATCGGCCCGAT
>ENA-OPTB01000900-OPTB01000900.1-human-gut-metagenome-genome-assembly--contig:-NODE-900-length-25985-cov-3.053876_pt1 | contig 25985 bp, 38 predicted proteins | sample MGYA00241810_ERZ501911 | MGnify/ENA primary metagenome ERZ501911 (study PRJEB25962, sample SAMEA2042304) | human gut metagenome | biome: human gut; feature: human-associated habitat; material: faeces... | reverse complement strand
GAAGATTCAATGATGATGTAACAGCAGAGGATCAGAAAGCTATTGATGCATTTAACAAAAAGTTTGCGAATAAGGAGGATAAAGCAGCATGATTAAAGGTGATCGAATTAAATTAGTTCGTAAGATGGGTGTGTTTGATAACATCGGTGAGATTTGTGAAGTGACTGATATTCAGGAAGGTGGAGTAATCTGCTTTAAATTTGGTGGTTGCCATCTTGGTTGTATGTCATATGACGAGTATGAAAAGTATTTTGAGAAAGTTGAGATACCTACAAAGAGGACTTGGAGTGAGTGGGGGATAAAAGAAATTCACTTTACAGACATAAATGATAATAGAAAAACAGGTTTTTATCGTTACAGAAACAATGGTAAGAAAGTGCAAGTAAGATGTGGGGCACTTAAAGCAGAAGCTACATGCTGCAAAGATGATGTTTTTGACTTTGAAAAAGGATTGGCTCTTGCAAAAAGTCGTTTGATTGTAAAATACCTTGATAACCAGGTTAAGTCGATTGCAAAGTCGATGTAGAGGAGAATAAATATATGGATGGTAAAGAATTATGTAAAGTACAGTTTATAAAAACGTTTGAAGATTATTATGATCTTGAACAGAAAAACATTATCTTAGATTCAATTAGGGTAGCAACATTAGATGATGATCAACATCTTAAAAAAGTGATTCCATTTGATATTCAAGTAGCAGGTGAAGATGGATTTCGTGTTAGACCATGCTTTTCAAAAGGAAAGTTTCTTATTATGTACGAGTATGTGGTGGAAGCATATAAGGTTACAATTCCATCTAATGCGTTTCCTTATCATATGAATGATAATGGAGATTTTGAAATCTGCATTCCGAGTGAAGAGAATAAATAAGTAGGAAATATCGGTTTCCTTTGGAACTGATTTAGACAACGAAGATATAAATTGTGAGTCTAGGAGGTGTATATGTTAAAGACTTTTGATGAATTATCTGAAGAAGAAAGTTTGTGTCAATATTGTTCAGCAACTGATTATGGCGAACATAAATCATGTGTTACACCAAATGGATATTATTGGTGCGAAGGTGTATATTGCGAAGACGCTTATAGAGAATATTTAGATGATAACGAAACAAGTGAAAATATTGTGAAATATGCAAGTAAAGTAATACTTACGAATAAGGAGGATATTGATGAGTACACCGCTAAAATTTGAATTTGATTTTGATGAAGTGTTTGAAGGAATTAAACAAGGCGTTATTAGAGAATTGGAAGAGATGAATTTCGATGCCGCAAAAGATAATGCTATCAATCAGATAAAGAGTGAAATTAAATCAAAAATAGAACTTACATACAGTGACGAAAGAGAATTAAAAGACGAGATAAAAAATGAAATCAAGGAAAGAGTTTATGATTCGATTATCAAAGAAGTCGGTGATAAATATGCTGATAAATTTAATGACTATGTAGAAAATCAGTTATCTAAAAATCCAGAACGTCTCAGCTCATTACAGAATATTATTAAAAGAGAAGTAAGTGAGAATCTATATGAAGATTTGTATAGTTCTATAAGAAATGAAGTAATTGGACAGGTTAAGGATGCAACAACACAGTTATGTAATTTAATTGGTAACAAATCTGTCAAGGTCAAAGACTCTAATAAGATTATTAGCAAAAAAGAGTATGAGGATTTACTTGATAGAGATAGAAAATTAAGTGCATTAGAAGCAGGTGGAGTTGATAACTGGGAGTGGTATGGAGAATCACTAGCTCAGTATTATAACGAAGAATAACACAAGAATTTTCGATTTCTTTTGGAGAATATATAAGGAGGATTGATACATACGAATTTAGTACAAGCATTAGAAAAGCAGATTGAGTTCTGTAATCAATATACAAGATATAAATGTGGTGTATTTGTAAGAACAAAAGCACAATGTGAGATTGTAATGAAATGCATTTCAAACTTATTGTCAGATCGAATTAATACTCAATTAAGAAATTATACATGGAAGCTAGGTTGTTATTGGAATAATGGTAATTGTATTGAAGTATTACCTGTAAACGATTCCGTTAGAGGACACAGATTTAATGGTGTAATAATTGAAAATGAAATCGAAAGAGATATTGTTAATTCTTTGATTATGCCATATTTAATGGTAAGGATTGATTCTACTGGACACAAAATTGAAGAATTTAATAATGTTAAAGAGAGAATATTTACAGTAGATATTAACAAGAGTGATGTCACCGAAAGTAAAAATCGTTCAATTTATATTTCGACTGGTTGGCAGAGAAATATGTTAAGTAGAGGATTGAGAAATTCAAATATATTTATTGATGATTTATGCGAAGAAAGTTTTAAGAAGGAGTATACATGTATGTTTAATAATCACACAGCAGCTTTTAGAGTTGCACAGGTAGGAACAGATAAGATTTATATTTACAATGCGATTGGTATTCCAAAGGAGAATATTAAATATGAGACAGAGTTTGTTAATAGAACTAAGGAAACTTATCTGAATATCAAGGGCGAACATAAAGTTGAAGGTATTGGATTTGAGAATGAAATTGATGTTCATTTGCTTATTGATACTAATGTATATGATAAGTATGAAGTTGATTTCCATGATGGTCTTATTTTTGTTTTTTTACATGAGATTATAAATGAGAAGCCTGTTTTAGAGGATGTTTCAAATAGTAAATGAAAAAGGAGAATATACATATGAGTAATTTAAAAGAAAAATTAACAAAAGGTGGAGCAACAGCAGTTATTGTCATTACAATTTTAGCATTCTGTTATGGACTTAGTTGGATTGTTACATGTGGAATAATCAAGCTTATTACAATGTGCTTTGGTTTGACATTTAAATGGTCTATTGCAACTGGTATTTGGCTGATTATCTGCATTTTAAGGTCAGTTTTCAATGTAACAGTGAAGAATAGAGTCGAAGGAAACTGACATTTCTTGATTGTGGGAGGTGAGATTGTGAAATACGACATTAAAACAGTAAGAACATTAGTAACAGATAATAAGAAAAGCTTTAGAGTTGGTGAAGATATTGCATTTACGTTATTCAATAAAGTGACAAATCATCACGACCGCTACATAGGAAATATTATAGAAATGACAGACACTTCTATTAAAATTTCTAATATTGAAATTGATAGATGTCACAAAGATGGCGAAATGATTATTGACTTAGAAAATATTGAATCCGATAGCTGTAATTATGTGTATTGTGATTAGAACAGAGAATACGTAAGTGAAAGGAAAGTTATATGAAATTATTTAAAACAGTAGATGACAAATTAGCAGATATTGGTTTTCGGAAAATTAAAGAAGATCAATACGGTGTAAGATATAAAAGAAAAGATGACGAACACAGTTTTGTTCAAACAGTAGATATTTTTTATAAGACATCTGGTAGACACCTGTTACAGTCTTATGATGCTGAACTAACAGATCAGAAAAAGATTGGAAATACATGTGTTGGTCTTACGGGATATGAGATGAAACTATTTCTTAAAAAGATGAAACAGATTGGTTTGTACAGCAAATAAATAAATCACTGTTTCATTAGGATTTTGAGGAGGTGAGAAAAATAGAAGACATTGATGTTTTTCAAGCAATATTAAATAAGAACTACGATGTTTGTTATGAAATTGGAAAAGGTTGTGGTGAGAGATGGGCTAATGGTGAATTAGTGAATTATAATTCAGGTAATGTAATTTTATATAACCACGATAGAAAAGTTATTTATCATATTCCATACAAAGGAATTAAATGGTTATTGCCATGTAAATCTAAATCAAAGTAATCAGTCTTGAACAGATCGTTCAAAAATTTCCAAAATCAAAACTGAATAGAGAATATAAATATGGGTGGAAGAACAGCATACCCTTGGGTTCGTACGCTCAAAAATCACTGTTGAAGATAGATGCTTATATAAATTAACTTCTGTGTTCCGTCCTTTTTGGGCGTTTAGATAGATTGTTTTATTAACAATATTTACATAAATTTTTTAATTTTAAGGAGGACAAGTAATTTGGCAAAGACAAAGGAAAGAAAAGCGTTAAAGAAAGGTAAGGCAGCATTTAATCTTATTGGACGTGTAAAAGTAACAGACAAGACATTCAATCTTGACAATAGTTATGATTCTGGATGGACAGATAACAGTATGTATGTTGGTGTTGATTGTGGTAATGGCAATGTTGTTTATGCAGAGATGAGAAGTGGTTTCTTCCCTGATAAGGATAATGTTATTCGTGCATATAGCAAGGATGAAAAGGACGATTCTGGCAAGAGTAAGTCAGTAGAAATTGCATGGGAAGATCGTCTTGATGAGTCTTTATATGACAGTATTTCAGATTCTTCGTTCTTAACAGTTGGTGTTGAGAAAGACGTTAAGGATAAGACTGTATATAAGAAGTTCCTTACAGCTTATGATGCAGTTGAATACCTCAATGAACATCTTGAAGATGGAATGATCGTGAACGTAAAGGGAACAATGGGTTACAGCGAGTACGAAGGAAATATATCTACAAAGAAAGAGATTACATCTATTGTACTTTCAAAAATTGACGATGAGGCAGATTTCAAGGCTACATTCTCACAGACAATTCTTGTTGATTCAAAAAGTATTGGTAAGAAGAATGATGATAAGGGTACTATGGAACTGGCAGCATACGTTGTTGACTATGTTGGAAAGCCTAAGATTGACGGAGAGAAGATTGAAGTTAAGAAGAATGTTACATATCCTAAGACATTTGAAGTTGCTATCAATGATAATCCAGAGATTACAGCTAAGATGCTTCAGAGATTTTTCAAGCCTAAGAAGGGGAAAATTACTGAGATTACAGTTACAGGTAATTTAGTAGAGGGTGGATCTACTGTGAATATTACAGAAGATGATATTCCTGATGATATCAAGGAACTTATTGAAATGGGACTGTATTCAGAAGAGGAAGCAGAGAAAAAGATTGCAGTAGGCAATGGTAATCGTGAGAGAAGAATGATTATTGTAAAGCCTGACATTATATATGTGGGAACTGGTGACGATAGAAAGCCTACTGTAGCATTTGAAGATGGTAAATATGATGAGGATGACCTTTATTTCTATGAGCAGGCATTACTTGATGCTGGTGCAGAACCAAGTTCAGATGATGATACAGATTCAGAGAGTGAGGAAACTTCATCAGAAGATGATGACCTTCTTGCAATGCTTGAAGGCATGTAAAAAATGAATACACAAGAATATATTGAAAAAGTAAAAACTCAGACAAATGATGAGTATGAAGTGCTTGGCGAATATATCAATTGTGATACACCTATTGAAATGAAACATAAAGTATGTGGGTATGTTTGGAATACAACTACCACATACTGTTTCACTAGAAAAAATAAACCCAATAGATGTCCACAATGCTCAAAAAATCGTAGAGTAAGTGTTTCTTATCTGGTACAAGATGTCCATTTTGTAATGAATCAAAAGGTGAAAAGTCAATTCAAAAATTCCCTAATGAATTTAATATTGGTTATGAACAACAGAAGATTTTTGATGATTTACATAAATCAAAAATTGGGCAATCATTGTCTTATGATTTTTATTTACCAAAATATAATCTCTTAATTGAGTATCAAGGTGAGCAGCATGACCATCCTGTTAAATATTCAAAGAATATGACAGATGCTATTGCAGAAAAAAGATTTGATAAGCAAAAAGAGAATGATGAAAAGAAGAAAGATTACGCAGAGAAAAACAATATCGAATTATTAGAGATTTGGTATTGGGATTATAACAACATAAAAGATATTTTAAGGAGGACATTAAATGTTTAGAAAAGCAAGAGAAGCAAAGATTGGTGGAAAGTTTTTAGCATATGGTTATGAGGGTTCTGGTAAATCATGGTTTGCTCTTACATTCCCAAAGGTTGCATGTATCGACTCAGAGACAGGTATTGCTCACTATGAGGGCAAGGATATTACATTAGAAAATGGTAAGACTTACAATAATCTTATTTTAGTAGACGACACATCAGATCTTGATGATTTAGAGGATGATATTGACGAAGCAGTAGATTCGGATGAGATTCAGACACTTGACATCGACTCGGAGACTAAGTTCTATGCAACAATGCAGGTTGGAGCTACAGAAGTTGAAGAGAAGAAAGCTCGTAGAAAGGGTGGAGATGTTGACGATACAGTAGTTTCTCAGAGACAGTGGGGACGTATCAAGATTATTAACATGAAGCTTCAGCAGGCTAAAATTGACCTTTCTGCAAAAGGCAAGCATGTTGTATCAGTCGCACAGGCTACAGAAGTATATGAAGGAACAGGCGATAACCGTAAGTTAGTTGGCATTAAGCCTGATATGCATAAGTCAGTTAAATTTGATTATGATACAATCCTTGAGTTTTATAAGGAAGAGAATGGTGAGGATGTTCGTTACTTTGCAAAGGTTAAGAAAGATAGAACAAATGTAACTAAGGTTGGACAGATTATTGAGAATCCATCTTATGATATTTGGAAGGATTATTTTGAGTCAATGCACGATCTTGAGACAAATGAGACATCATACAAGAATGACTTAAAGACTTCTACAGATTCTATGGTTGACAAAGCTGAGAAAGCAGAAGAGTTGGCTGCTGAATTTAAAGATGTATTAAAGTCACTCAAGGATAATAAAGATGCTTTGCTCAAAGTAAACAAGCAGATGAAGGATAAGGATGTTTCATTAAAGAATCTCGAAATGCAGTCGCCAGATACTCTTACAGAGTTAATTGATTTTGCCAAGTTACAGTTAGCCTAATTAAAATTATGCTCCGACAGGTTAATTGCCTGTTGGAGTTTTTAAGAAAGGATGATTTGGTAAATGAGAAATATAAAAAAGAAAGATAACGAGCAGTGGATTGAATTATGTGAGTATGTAAAGAAAGAGATTCTTGAATACGATGATAATATGAAATTTCCACAGTATCTCGCATTAAAGCTACAAGGTATTAAACGTGGCGCACATATAGCGAATAATAATCATGAAGCAAAAGCTAATTATGATGATTACACAATTTTATGTACTTTTAAGTTATGTAAGAGAAAAATTGTTACATATTTACATGAAAATGAAAAGAAAATCAAAGATGAAAAACATAAAATCAATCTTATTATGAAAATGATTGAACCTGAAATCAACGATGTGTATTTAAGATTACAGAATGTTAAAAAGACCGAGGAGAGAGTTGAATCTAAAGACTTCAATAATCAGAGTAATGAGAATGCTGGATATGTAAAAAAGACTAAAGAGACAAGTGACAGAATGAAGAAACTGTTTTGAGGAGGTACTAATTGGCTGAGAAAAAAGAGAATAAAAAATTAACTCCTTATCAGGAAGAAGTATTAAAATGTGCAAAACAGATTCGAGAATACAAAATAATAGCAGAAGCTAATATAGTTGCTATTTTATATAAACAACCAGAATTAATTTTTGATTATACATTGCAGCTTGAAGATTTTAGTGAAAATACATGGCGAGTCTATTGGCAGATAGCAAATGACATTATTGTAGTAGAAAAGAAATCAGTATTGGATGATATGACTGTTGGTCTATATCTTGAAAAGCATCAAAAACTCAAAAAGGAATATGAGGATTATGGTGGATATGAAACGATTGATAAAGCCAAAGAGTATGTAAACATCAACAATATGGATGGGTATGTCAAAGAGCTATACAAGTGGAAAACAGTTTTGGAGATGTTAAAAAATGGATTCCCTGTAAATAATCGTATCAATGAATTCTGTGATATGTCTTTAGATGAAATATATGAAGAATATGAAGCAATGTTAAATCATATTTTTATCAATGCAGACGATGATGTGCAGTCATATTCATTGGCTGATGGCATTTATGATTTAATTGATGAGTTAGATGCTGGTGCAGCAGTTGGACTTCCATACAATAATATGGACATTCTTAATAAAGAAACTGGTGGTCAGTTACCTGGTAATATTACATTGATTGGTGGATTATCTAATATGGGCAAAACTACACTAACAAGATCAATGTTGATTCCAAGCACAATAAAATATGAAGAAAGACTTGTTATTTGTGTCAACGAAGAGGGAAAAAAGAAATGGCAGAGAGAGTTGTTGGTGTGGACTGCGAATAATATTTACAAACAAGATTTGCAAAAATTCGTTGTTAGAGATGGTAAATATTCTAGCGAAGTTAAAGATTTATTAAGAAAGTGTGCAGATTGGATTACTGAAAAAGCTGAGAATAACATGCTTATAATAGTTCCATTCAAAAGATACAAAACTCAGAAATTCATAAAAGTTCTAAAGAAATATGCAAACCTTGGTGTTAAGTATTTCATTCTTGATACATATAAAGCCGATTCAGGTAGTCGTTCCGACAAGATGTGGTTAGATATGCAACAGAATATGGTTGATATTTACGATACTGTGAAGTGTAAAGAAGAGGGTGGCTTGGAAGTTCATGTAACTATTACATTCCAGTTGGCAAAATCTTCAGCACGTCAGAGATTTTATAGTCAAGATAATATTGGTATGGCAAAAAGTATTGTCGATCCTGCGAGTACATGTTTAATGTTGAGAGATGTATTTGAAGATGAGTATACAGGTGAGAAAAATGCTTTAAAGGTATATAGATTTGATGGAAAAAACAATAAATCAAAAATACCTGTCAAACTGGACAAAGGCAAACATTATCAGCTTATATTCATTTGCAAAAATCGTGAGGGTGCTGCAAGTAGTATACAGATTGTATGTGAGCATGATATGAGTAGAAACATACTGAAAGAAGTTGGTTTTACTTCTGTCCCAGTTGACTTTTAAATTTGTGATGGAGGCGGTGAGCGTGTATTAATGCAGATGAACTAAAGGAATACATTATAGAGAATAATTGTATAGAACAGATTTTATTATCGTTGGAATGTCATGGACTACACGAATATCCTACTGAATGGAGAGCCGCCTTGCCACAAGGCAATAATAAAACTGCTATATGTGTAAAGAAAGATACATTATCAGTGGCGATTAGAAGTTCGGAAGAAAATAAGCGTGGAGATATTTTTACATTGGTTATGACAATAAAGGGTATATCTTTTGGGAAAGCTAATAAATATCTCCACAATATTTTAGGTTTGAAATATTCATATAGTAAGAGTGACAACAAAGATAATAAGAAAGATCCATTAGCAATCTTCAAAAAGGTGAAACGCCAAAAATACACAATTGATAAAGATGTTCCAGTGTATGATGATTCATGTATGAAAGAATATACTGATTTACCATATATCGGTTGGGTTCGTGAAGGAATTATGCCAAGTGTATGCAAAAGGTTTAATATTGGATATTCATATGATAAAAGGCGAATAATAATACCTTGGAAAAAATGGGATGGTGATAACAATGAATACATAGGAATTGTAGGGAGAACTACAGTTCCAAACTATGAGATGTTTGATATCCCAAAATACTTTGGGATCATCCCTTTTCAAAAAGGTTGTACATTATATGGTTTAAATGAAAATTACAAATATATACAAGAAGCTGGCTATGTTAATGTTTTTGAATCTGAAAAATCTGTTTTAAAAAGATGTTCTAGATTAGATAATACAGGTGTTGCAGTTGGCAGCCACACATTAACACAGCAACAATTAAAAATACTTATAGGACTTAACGTGGATATTGTAATTATCTATGATAAAGATGTAAAAGAAGAAGAAATATATAAAGAGTGTGAACGATTTTATAGAATAAGAAATGTCTTTTTCGTAATAGATAGATGGGATTTGCTAGATGATAAAGAAAGTCCAGCAGATAAGCAAAACAATATATTTAACTTTATGTGGAAACACAAAATTAAATATGATGAGACGTATCACAATAAATATAAAAAGTTGGTGAAGAAAAAATAATTGATTTAACAGGTAAAATTTTTGGACGATTAAAAGTTTTAAATATTGATAAAGAGAGAACATTAAAGGAAAAAGAACGAAAAAAGAACGGAGAAATAAAATATAGTGATATATATTGGGTTTGCGAATGTCAATGTAACAAACATAATATATTAACAGTTTCTGGACATTCATTAAAAAAAGGAAATACAAAATCATGTGGATGTTATGCAAGGGAGAAAATAAGAGAATCCAATAAAATAAATAAGAAACAATATAATACTTATGATTTATCAGGTGAATATGGTATTGGATACACATCTAAAGGTGAAGAGTTTTATTTTGATTTAGAAGACTATGACAAGATTAAGGATTATTGTTGGTGTTTAAATGCATATGGTTATATATCTGCAAAACACAATAATGAGCATATATTAATACATAAAATTATTACTGAATATTCAATAGTTGATCATATAAATCATAATAAATTCGATAATAGAAAATGTAATTTAAGAAACGTTACAAAAAGTCAAAATGGTATGAACCATGTAAAACCAACAAATAATACATCTGGAACTGTAGGTGTATATTGGAATAAATCGAAAGGTTTATGGGAGGCGTGTATTATCGAAAATAACAATCGTATATATTTAGGTTCATTTATAAATAAGAATGATGCTATCAAGATGAGAAAAGAAGCCGAACAGAAATATTTTGGAGAATATTCTTATGAAAGTTCTCAGAAAGGAGAAAATTAAGAGATTGGCAAGAAAGACAAGTAAAGAATTAAATGAAATATGTAAAACACTTCACACTAATACATTATGGTCATGGTCAAGGTATCATTGTTACAAACAAGATAAATGGGAATATTTTTTGAAATACATCCTACACAAGAAAGAAGATAGAACAAATAGTATCTATTGTGTATCTGGTGGTAATGTACATGATATTATTGAGCAGCTATATACTGGCAAAATTAAATATGATGATATGCCAGATTTATATGAAGATAGCTTATTTACAATGAATTGTGCAGAACTCAAATACAATCGCAGTGATTCTGATAAAAATGATGCAATAGCAAATAAATATGAAAATTGCATTAGACATTTCTTTAAAAATCATAATCTGATTACTTTTCCACATAAAGTTGAGCATTTTATTACAATTAAAATTTCTGATGATATTTATATGCAAGGATATATTGACATGCTTTATATCGAGTCATACAAAGATGAAAATGGCAATGAGAAAAAACGTGTACATATTGTAGATTGGAAGACATCTACACGTTATCAAGGCGCAAAAATTGACGCTGAATGTGGTCAGTTGGTTATTTATGCTGAAGGTATTAGACAAGCATTAAATATTCCATTGGAAGATATTGTATGCGAATGGAATTTCTTAAAATATGTCACAGTTACCATTGAACAAAAAAATGGTAAGAAAAAAGATAGATATATAGAAAGAAATTCCATAGGCGAAAGTCTTATCAATACGGCAAAGATGTGGCTGAAAAATTTCGGATATGAAGATGATATTGATAAATATGTTGATGAGATGGTGTTAAACAACAATATTGATTGCTTACCAGATGAGGTTAGAGAAAAATTCGAAATCCATGATTGTTATGTACAAGTACCTCTAACAGAAAAAAAGATTAACGATTTAAAAAAAGACATTATCAATACAGTCGAAGAAATTAACTCTAAAGAGAGAGAATATAAGAATAGTGAAGATGAAAATATCTTTTGGCAAGAAGTGACAGATGCCGATGAATTTAGATTGGCAACCCTCTCAGGATATTCTAGGTCGTTGCATAAACCATATGACCAGTATCTGAAAGAGAAGGAATTGTTCAAAGAAGAAACTGAATCTGATTCTGATGCAGACGAAGATGATTTATTGGCATTTGTGAATAGTTTATAGATATAGGTAGGTGAGAAGTTGAGCAATTTAACGGTATTACATTTACATAGTATGGATTCTAACCCATATAGCGGTCTTGAAGTTGACTCAATCACCCCTTTTCAAGCTTATATTGACAAAGCAAAATCAGAAGGAATGAAAGCCATTGCTTTTACAGAGCATGGCGCAGTCCTTCATAATGTTGCAAAAAGACAGGCATGTGAAAAGGCTGGGTTGAAATATATTAATGCAGAAGAATTCTATGTAACAGAAAAAATTGATATGGATAATCTGCAAAGAGACAATTATCATTGTTGCTTATACGCAAAGAATTATGACGGGGTATTAGAACTTAATAAACTTTCTTCTGATTCATTTAATCGTAATGATGGTCATTTTTATTATAATCCACGAATTACCTTAGAGGAACTTGAGAATACATCAGATAATATTTTAGTATTAACAGCTTGTGTTGCAGGCATGTTATGTAAAGGAACGAAAGAAGTACAGGAAAGATTTCTGAAATTCCTTATTAAAAATAAGCATAGATGTTGGTTGGAAATACAGCCACACAATTTTGATGTTCAGATTTATTACAATCAGTATTTGTATAGAATTGCTCAGAAATATGGAATGAAGCTTATTGCTACAAGCGATGTACATGCTATTGATAAGGATCATATGATGGGTAGAGCAGTAATGCAGAAATCAAAAAATGTTAATTTCCATGATGAGGATGCGTGTGATTTATCATGGAAATCTTATGATAATATGGTTACTGCTTTTGAATTACAGAATGCATTACCCAAATCAATTTATCTTGATGCAATCGAAGAAACAAATAGATTCGCAGATAATATTGAATCATATGAATTGGACTATAGTAATAAATATCCAAGATTATATCCTGATGCTGAGAAAGAATTTAAGGCACGAATAGTTCAAGGCGTAAAAGAACGTGGGATAAGCAAACTCCCAAATTATAAAACAGAGTATATTCCAAGGATACAGGAAGAGTTAGAAACATATAAACATAATGACGCTATTGATTTTATGTTACTCGATTCAGATTACAAGAATTGGTTGCTGAAAAATAATATGCACTATGGATGTTCAAGAGGTTCTGTATCTGGTAGTGAGATTGCATATTTGATTAAATGTACTGATGTTGATTCAGTTAAATATAAGCTTAACTTCTCACGATTTATGAATCCTGAAAGAATGTCATTGGCTGATGTAGATACTGATATTTACGCAGAAGATAGATATAAAGTGCGTGAGTATTTATTTAATAAGGAAGGTTTGTATTGTTGCAACATTATTACTTTTAATACAATTCAGTTAAAAGCAGCGATAAAAGATGTTGGTAGAGCATATGGGATGACTCCTGATCAAACACAAGAATTATCAAATATGGTAGAAACTGATGATAAAGGCAAAGATTATATGCCAGAAAAAATCAGAGAACAATATCCAGGAATGTTTAAATATATTGATATGGTAATTGGAACAATTACATCACTTGGCAGACATGCAGCAGGAATTGTTTGTAGTCCTACAGATATAAGATATGATTTTGGGACATTATCTATTACATCAGATCCACGTCCTGTAAGCCAAATAGACATGCACGAAATTGATTCTTTAAATTATGTAAAGTTAGATTTGTTAGGATTAAATGCTGTTGGACTAATTGATGGTGCTTGCAAACTTGCAGGTATAAACTATTTAACGCCTGATAAAGTTAATTTCTCGGATGAAAATGTTATTAACTCAATAGCAGAAGATACAACCTTAATATTCCAGTTTGAAAGTGGTTTTGCAAGTGATTCATTAAAAAGAACACTTAGTAAGGAAACTTTGGAGAATATTAAAGCACAGAATGATAATATCTCATATCTTGATGTAATGGCTATGGTTAGTGGTGCTATTAGACCAGCAGGTGAATCTTATAGAGAGCAGTTATTTAATGGCATTTACAAGGACAATGGCAATGAAGCACTTAATGAGTTTCTAAAACCTACACTTGGTTATTTAGTATATCAGGAACAGATTATTGATTTCTTACATGATTTCTGTGGTTTTACTATGGGACAAGCAGATATTGTCCGTAGACATTTTGCTAAGAAAACAGGTACTGAAGCAGATATACCTATTATTGAAAATGGTGGATATATGGTAGATATTCATGGGAATAAAGATGATAGATATATTCCAGGATTTATTGCAATTGCGCAAGAGAAGTATGGGATGACAGAAACTGATGCAAAAGAAGCTATAAAATCATTCTTGGTAGTAATTGAAGATGCATCTAATTATTTATTTTCACGAAATCATTCCGTACCATATAGTATGATAGGTCTATTTATTGGATGGTTAAGGTATTACCATAAGATTGAGCTATTAACATCAGCATTGAATGTTTATGTAGACAATAATGAAAAAATGTCAAACATCAAAGAATATATCAAATCACAGGGAATAGAAATCAAAGGAATAAAATTTGGCAAATCCAAAGCACAGTATTTTATGGATAAAGACGAAAATGCCATTTATCAAGGGATTTCTTCTATAAAATATTGTAATGATCAGATTGCAGATGAATTATATGAGCTATCTAAAAATCATTATGATAATTTTGTTGATTTACTTTCTGATATTATTTCAAAAACCTCTGCGGACGATAGACAATTGCATATTCTTACAACATTAAATTTCTTTTCTGAATTTGGTAAGAATAAATATTTACTATCAATTATTGATATGTACAATTTGTTAGGAAAATGCAAGAAATTGAAAAAAGATAAAATTGCATCACTGAATATTAGAGAAGAAGATGTAAGAAAATGTGCAGAGAAAGAAACACCTAAACAGTATAGTAATGTTGATAAAGTTAAACTTGTAAAATTAATAATAGGTGGTTTAGAGAATAAATCTTTATCAATAAAAGAACAGATTGTATATGAGCAAGAGTATCTTGGAAATATAATGTACAAAAATCCGAAAGCACCAAAAGATATGTATTATGTTCTTGAGTGTAAGTTCTATAAGGATAAAACAAAACCATACCTTATGCTTTATAACATGAGAGATGGTGAGTATCTTAAAACAAAAATCACTTCTGGAAAGTCATTTATTGAATCCCCATTTATAGCAGGTAATGTCATCAATGTAAAAGAATTTGGTGAGAGAAATAAAATGAAGAAGGTTGGTGGCGATTGGATTAAAACAGATGAAAAAGAGAGAATAGTAAAGAAGTGGGACGTATATTAGAAGGAGATGTAAAGTTGGATAAAATAATTGAGTTTAAATGTGTACCAGAAAGACTTGTATATAATTCTACTGACTTCAAAATATATGGCGTTTCTGTCAATTCATTTGAATATCCTGATGTACAGATTTCAAAGTATAACACAGCAACTATTAAAGGTAATATTTCAGAACTCAATCTTGGAGTTGATTACATTGTAAAAGCGAAGGAGGTATCCGATTCTCATGGAGTCGGATACGATGTAATTAATATTAAAAGAGAGAAACCTACTACATTAGCTGCGACACGAAATTTCTTATATGAAATTCTTACACCAAATCAGACAGATGTGTTATTAAAAGCATATCCAGACATCGTAGATAGAATAATGAATAACAGATTAGATGACATTGATTTATCAAGAACAAAAGGTATTAAAGATTATACATTCAATGTTATTAAGAATAAAGTCATAGAGAATTTCAAATTGGCTGAAATTGTAGAAGAATTCAGAGGATTATTTAATCTTTCAACAGTAAAAAAACTGTATGACAAATATACTTCTGTTGACAAAATCAAGGAAGTTATTAGAGAAGAACCATATCAGTGTCTTTGTAGGTTAGGTGGGATTGGTTTTAAGACTGCTGATTCGCTATTACTGACATTGGATAAGGATGGTAAAGTATGTCAGAAGAATGGGAAAAAGCCAGTTTTGTTCTTTGGATTTGACCTTATAACATCATATCAGAGAGCAAAAGCTTGTGTAGATTATCTACTTGATGAGAATGAAAATAATGGTAATACATATATGCATGTTGGTGATTTGAAGAAACAGTTTGATGTATTAGTCCCAGAAGCAAAAAGTAATCTACCTCTTATTCTTAAAGGTGATAATGATGTGGTATTTGACAGAGAGTTGTTAAGTGTATGTAAAAAAGAAACATATGAAACAGAGAAATATATAGCAGAGAGAATAAAAGAAGGATTGCAGATACATACAAAATGGGATTGTGATTGTTCAAAGTTTCAGGAACTTGATGGTTTTAAACTAACTGAGAATCAGTGCAAAACATCACAATATATGTGTGAAAATAACATTGTTCTTCTTGTTGGGTATGGTGGTAGTGGTAAATCTTCAAGTACACAGGCATTTGTAAATATGTTAAATGCTTATAACAAAAGGCATTTACTTTTAGCACCAACTGGTAGAGCTGCAAAGGTACTGTCAGGTTTTACAAATGAAAATGCTATGACAATTCATAGAGGTCTTATGTATATGCCACCTACTGATTGGGGATTTAATGAAGAGAATAAATTACTATATGATGTAGTAATTGTGGATGAGTTTTCAATGGTAGACATTTTCTTATTTAGGAAATTACTTGAAGCTATAGATTTTGAGAAAACAAAATTACTTCTTATTGGTGATGACGCACAGATTCCTTCTGTTGGTGCTGGTAATGTACTTTATGATTTGTTGAAATGCGAGGATATTCCTACTATCACGCTTGATAAGGTATTCCGTTATGGCAAAGGTGGTTTATCTACTGTTGCTACAGATACACGAACTGGTACTGAATATTTAGATAAGACCAAAACAGGTATGCAAGTGTTTGGTGAAGATCAGTCATATATATTTATGCCGATTCTTCAAGATAAACTTGTTGGATATACTGTAAAACTTTATCAGACATTATTATCCAAAGGATATTCCGTTGATGATATTGCAGTATTATCTTGCTATAACGTAGGTGATTATGGAACAGTAGCATTAAATAAGAAGATACAAAACGCAGTTAATTCTAATCCAAAGGCGAAAATTACATTTGGAGATACAGAATTCAGATTGAATGACATTGTAATGAACTATGCTAATGATTACAAAGCAATTATCTATAATGAGGAATATATTGATGATAAAAATACAACATTTATTGCTAATGGTGAATCTGGTAGAGTTGTAAAAGTTCTAAAAGATGCAATGGTTGTTGATTATGATGGAACGCTTATCTATATCCCAAAAAGTTCTATGAAAAATATTCGATTGGCTTATGCTATCAGCACACACAAATCTCAGGGTGGTCAGTTCAAGGTGGTTGTTTTAATTACACCTAAAGCCCACACATTCATGTTGAATTCCAATTTGTTATATGTAGGAGAAAGTAGAGCAAAAGAAAAATGTTATCACCTTGGAGAAATTCGTACAGTAAATAATGCACTTAAAAAGAAGGAAAATTTTGATAGAAAAACAATGCTTCAGATATTTATGAAAGCAGAATAGGAGAATATATGAATAGTAAGTCAAGTATTTTCGATTCGATTTTAAACACAATTGAGTCAGAAGATATTAGAAAATTTGCAGAAAGATGTATTGAAACAATCCCAGATTATTTTTGGAATGTGGGTGCGTCAAGTACGGGAAAATACCATCCTCAATATGCTCTTGGCGATTTAGGATTGGCAAGACATACATGTGCTTTGGTAAGATTCTTAAATCATATTTTTGCGGTTGATTGCTTTGGCAAGAATTTTACTCAAAGATAGAAAGATTTAATGAGAGTTGCAGGAATGATGCATGATTCACGAAAAAGCGGAAATGATGATGACTTCACAAAAAATAAATATACAAAGTTTGATCATCCTCTTTTAGCAGCTAATGTTATTCGTGAGTTAAAAGGCAATGAACTTTATGATGAAGAAATCGAAATGATTGCAACTACAATTGAGAGCCATATGGGTGCATGGAATACTGATAAAAGAAGTTCAACGGTATTGCCATTGCCTAAAAACAAATATCAGACAATTTTACATTTAGCAGATTACCTTGCAAGTCGTAAAGATATTGAAGTTCTGTTTGATGGATTTGAAGCACCAAAAAAGGAAGCCGTTAAGTTAGAGGATTATGTTCTGAACTTTGGAAAGCACAGTGGCGAGAAGCTTGTTGATGTTGCTCAGTCAGATCCAAGTTACATATCATGGGCTAAAGAAAATATGAATAGAGAGCCAATTAAGAGTTTATTAGCCCAACTGTAGAGAATAATACAGTAGAGGATTTCTGGAATACCCATAAATAGGGCGTTTCAGAGACTTAAAAAGACAATGAAAGACGGATTTTTTAGGAGGTAACTTATGGAACATATCGTACAATTCGGCATTAGTATTGATGATGATAAAATCAAGCAAACTATTGAAAATAACGTTATGAAACAAGTAGCTGGCGCAATCAAAAATGATTGTATAAAAGCACTTGTCGGCAGAAAAAATATAACCAATTACGATTATACACAAAAAATTAAAGATATGATTAATGATAATATTCAAGATTTTTTCGAGGATAACAAAGATAAAATTATTGAAATTACAAGTGATAAATTGGCAGAAAAACTTGCAAAAACGAAAGCTGTTAAAGAAGCAATTAGCAAAAGTATTGAAGAGTTGTTATAAATTATATGAAGCGACAGTTTCATGGAAGAGGCTGTCAGAGATTTTGATAATGAATATGAAGATGCTGATATATTAGATATTATTATAGAAAATTTAACTATTCCAGTTAGCACACTTACTATTAGAGAAGCTGCTATTGAGAAATAAAAACAATGACAGATGAAGAAATCAAGAGAAGAATATTATTATAAAAATTTATCACAATGCATTTCTTAGAATAATTCGCTCATCATTTCACAAATAAAAAGAGAATAAATAATCAGGAGGTGGTTCTTATAGAATGGTATGCATTTTATCATGATATTAACAGACGAAAGATAATTAAGTGGAATATCTTTGAACATAGTACATTTAGAGATAAAGTAGAAGATATGTTAAAAGAGAATCTAACTAAGGAAGAATTTTCTGCTCAATTAAAGAAAGAATTAATGTATTACATGTGGAGTAAATCAGAGTATGAATTAATTTTGCATCCGTGGATTGGAGATGCTAATGATGTCAAGATTGACATTTATGACCAGGTGACAATGAATTGGGGTAGTTTTGTTGATTATGTCTGGAAGTTTAGAAAGGAGAAATAACAATTGAAAACAGTTTTTAATTGGTTCGGTGATGATTGGAAGAGAGTAAAGAATCATTGTAGAACCACGGATAATAAGGATTTTACAGAAAACGAAGCAACAGATACTTTTAAAAAGAAGTTGCTTATATCTGAACATTCGCCAATTAGATTACTTGAATTTGATTGGTCGTGGAAGAATATTTATTACTGGTTGAGTACAGAGTGGTCGAGACATAAATTTGAAAAATTTATTAGCTCACAAAGAGATGATAGATTGGTTGATGATACTCCACGAGGTAAGAAACCACAAGATGCATTGGTTAATTTTGATGGTTATGCTAATATGCAAAACCTTATTGATAGTTGGAGAAAAAGATTGTGTGGCAATGCTACACCAGAAGCAGTTGAATTGGCAGAAGACTTCAAAATTGAATTGCATAAGACGCATCCTTATGAATCAGATGTGTTAGTTCCTCATTGTATTTATCGTGCAGGTTGCCCTGAGTTTGGTTGTTGTGGAAAGATTACTGATTTTATTAAATGGGCAAAGGATAATAATAAGGAAATTAATTGGCTTAATATTCAAAATAGATATGATTTATACAATGAATGGTTTTATAATCAGCATTCCAATGGTTGAGAAAGGAACTTGTATTGGAATTTAAACCTATGGATTCGGAAATTATAGAAAAATCAGTAGAACATACAATTTGTATTCATAAGAAAGGAATGACATCAAATGGATAATTTACATGTCGGAGATTATGTATTCTTTGCGAGAGTAGTTAAATCATGTGATGTATATGAAGTATTAAAACTCAAACTTCGCACTGTTGATCACGATACAGGATGGTTTGTTGGATTTGACGTGAAAACGAAAATAACTTTTTTATTTAATGGTGATGATATAGGAAAAATTATATTCATTAACGAGAATGATGCGAAATCTGTTGTCAAAACAGCAAAGAAGACACGAAAAGAGGTGAACTAAAAATATTAGGTAAAGAACTGAAGAAAATAGTTAATGACTTAATCAATGATGATGATCTTGTATGTTTTGGTGAGCAAGGAGATAAACTAGGTCGTCATGATCGTAAGATTATCGGAGTTGAGACAAGAAGTATAGGATTTGATGATAATGACATATATAAAGTTATTGTTTCCTATCCATATGAGTCGACAGGAAATCTAAAGTTCTGGTCTTAAAAATAGAGAATAACTATCTGTAAGCAATTTAAAAGAAAGGAGATCTTATAATGATTAACAATTCACAGGCGGCTCTAATTGACCTTGATTCTATGGATGATATTAAAGATTTCGCAAATTTGGTGGTTACTTATGATAGTGATATCAATATCTATCGTGGAAGCAATATGTATGATGCTAAAAGTATTTTGGCGATCTTTGCATTAGATACAAATGTGCCTAGATATGTAGAAATTATATCTGACGATCAAGATGAAATTGCTAGATTCAAAAATGATATGAAGAGATTTTCTGTTACAGATAAGGAGGAATAAGATGAAAACTATTAATTATGATTATAGGACTTTAGAAGAGATTATTAATGCCTTTGAATCAGAGGGTGAAAGAGTGATTATACATAATGGACATATTATTGGATTTGAACATTAAGGAGATTTGGTATGAATAATTTATATTTAATATGTGGTAAATCAGGAAGTGGTAAAACATATTCTGTAGAAAAACTGTATGACGAATGTGGTTATGATGTATTGTGCTCTTATACTACAAGACCAAAAAGACATAAAAATGATACAGATCACATCTATGTAGATACTTCCATGTACTACAAAATGAAAGAAGATAACAATATTGCAGCCGAGACATTGTACGATCATCATCTATATTGGGCTACGGTTGATCAAGTCAACCAATCTGACTTATATGTGATTGATGTAGCAGGTATTAAGTCATTGAAGAAATTGAAATTTGATAAGCCGATTGTTATTGTATATCTCGATTGTTCAGAAGAAACAAGAATGAAACGAATGAGAATGCGTGGAGATACTAATAAGAATATTGAAAAAAGAATCAATGAAGATAGAGTGTCTTTCAATGAAGTAGAAGATTTGGCTGATTTTATCATTGACGTAGAGAATAATGATACAGTAGAAGTCTTGAAAGAAATTATTAACAAGTGTGAGGAGGTAACAAATGGCGGTATCGAATAAAAGTTGGCAGGTATACCTTGCCGGCAAGATGGATGGATTGACATTTGAAGAAATGAACACATGGAGACAAGACGCTAAAACAAAAATTCAGATAGCTGCCGATACAGCAGGCTATAGATGTACAATCATTAATCCATGTGACTATTACAATCAAACAGAACATAGATATCAGACGGACGAAGAGGTTCGTAATTACGATTTGCGTCATGTTAGAAACAGTGATATTTTGGTCGTAAACGCTGCTGGTGTAAATACAAGCCCCAGAACAATTTGTGAGATGTTTGAAGCTTGGAAGAATGATATTCCTATTTTTATGTTTGGAGTTGGACGTGGAATAATACACCCATGGCTAAATAGCTTTGTAACACGTTTTGAACCAAATATTGATTACTTGATTACATATCTATGCGATTTTTACTTAGTATAAGGAGGATGAATAAGTGTATAGAGTAATAAAAAAAGATGGCACCATTGAAGATTATAATGAACAAAAGATCATTAACGCTTGTAACAAAGCAGCAAGACGGGCAATGTATGAATTCAATGAGGCAGAATACTCCGTGTTATTAAACGATGTGTTGATGCGTATAGAAGAATTATATGATGATAATACAGATATTAACATTTACGATATGCATAATATTGTAGAATCAGTTTTGGAAGAAGATTTTCCAACGGTTGCTAAAATGTATAAGGAATATAGAAACTATAAAAAAGACTTTGTACACATGATGGATAAGGTATATGAACGTAGTCAGTCTATCAGATATATTGGAGATAAAAGCAACGCTAATACAGACTCAGCATTGGTAGCAACAAAAAGAAGTTTAATTTATAATGAACTAAGTAGAGAATTATATAAAAAATTCTTTTTAACATATGCGGAAAAACAGGCTAGTAAAGATGGATATATATATATTCATGACGAAAGCGCAAGACTTGACACGGTTAACTGTGATTTGTTTAGAGCAGGAAAGGTTATGAATGGTGGCTTTGAAATGGGTAATATTTGGTATAATGAACCTAATTATCTTGACACAGCATTTGATGTAATGGGAGATATTATTCTTTCAACGGCTGCACAACAGTATGGAGGATTTACAGTTCCAGAAGTAGATAAAATTCTTGTACCATATGCAGAAAAAAGCTATCAAAAATATAAGCAGGAACATTATAATATTTTAACTGAATCAGGCATTTGTATATCGGAATTAAATAGAACAGATTGGGATGAAAAGGCTTCTGAATACGCTAATAAAAAAGTCCAGCGTGATTTTGAGCAGGGATGGCAAGGGATTGAAATGAAGTTAAACTCTGTCGGATCAAGTCGAGGGGATTATCCTTTTGTCACAATGACAATTGGATTAGCAACATCAAAATTTGGTAAAATGGCAGCTATTTCGCTCCTTAAAGTTCATTCAGAAGGACAAGGTAAGAAAGGATTTAAACGTCCTGTATTATTTCCTAAAATCGTATTTTTATATGATAAAAATATTCATGGTGATGGCTCAGATAAATATCCAAGTGCAGATGTATTTAATGCTGGAATTGATTGTAGTAGTAAAACAATGTACCCCGACTGGTTATCATTAACTGGTGATGGATATGTTGCAGAAATGTATAAAAAATATGGTAAAGTGGTATCCCCAATGGGCTGCCGAGCTTTCTTATCACCTTGGTATGAAAAAGGTGGTATGCATCCAATAGACGAAAATGATAAACCAATATTTGAAGGACGTTTTAATCTTGGTGTTGTTTCTCTTCATCTTCCTATGATTCTTGCAAAGGCTCGTAGGGAGTCTAAAGATTTCTATGAAGTTCTTGATTACTATCTTGAATTAATACGTGGATTACATAAAAGAACATATGATTATATTGGTGAATTGAGGGCAAGTGTAAATCCAGTTGCTTTCTGTGAAGGTGGTTTGCTTGGTGGTAATTTAAAGCCAACAGATAAGATTAAAACGATTCTTCCACCAATGACAATGAGTTATGGCATTACTGCGTTAAACGAATTACAGAGACTTTATAATGGTAAATCTATTCGTGAAGATGGACAGTTTGCATTAGAGGTTATGCAATATATCAACGATTATACAAACCGAATTAAAGAGGAAGACCATATTTTATATGCAATTTACGGCACTCCTGCCGAATCGTTGTGTGGTCTTCAAATTGAGCAGTTCCGCAAAATTTATGGAATTATTGAGAATGTATCAGACAAGCCTTATGTAAGTAATTCATTCCATTGCCATGTTTCGGAACAGATGTCACCTATTGAAAAACAGGATAAAGAAGGACGTTTCTGGAATTTATTTAATGGTGGAAAGATTCAGTATTGTAGATACAATCTTGGATATAACAAAGAAGCTATTAAAACGCTTATTCTTCGAGCAATGGATAAAGGCTTTTATGAAGGTGTAAATCTTGCAATGTGCTACTGCGAAGATTGTGGATATCAGCAAGTTGAAATGGATATATGTCCTAAGTGTGGTAGCAAGATGATTACTAAAATTGACAGGATGAACGGATACTTGGGATTTACAAGAGTACATGGCGAGACAAGATATAACGAAGCTAAGAATGCAGAAATTGCAGATAGAGTTTCAATGTAAGGAGTGTGGTTCATATCAACTATCATAATATTACACATGATGATATGAACAACGGTGATGGTCTGAGAGTTGTTTTATGGCTCTCAGGCTGTTCTCACCATTGTTATAATTGTCAAAATCCTCAAACGTGGAATCCTGATAGTGGCATTCCATTTGACGAAGCAGCAAGGCAAGAGATATTTGATGAATTAGCAAAAGATTACATCTCAGGAATCACTCTGAGCGGAGGTGACCCCCTCCATGAACAAAATCTCGATGGTATTTTGGGTTTAGTTAAAGAAATACGCATTTTATTTCCTGAGAAAACTATATGGCTATATACAGGGTATGATTTTCAAGAGATATTTCGTGGAGAATCATCTTGTATATCGAAAAAAGGATTAAATGATTTTAAGCGTAGACAGATCATAAAACTTTGTGATGTGATTGTGGATAGAGAATATATAGATGAGCAACGTGACATTACATTAAAATGGCGTGGCAGCTCAAATCAGAGAGTAATTGACATACAGCAATCTCTCGCCCAAAACAAATTAGTTCTATATTGTGACTAATACAAATACAAAGAAAGGAGAAAACAATATGATTGGATTTATTATTGGTTTAGTAGTAGGAGCACTGATTGGTTTTGTTGTATCTGCTCTTTGTGCAGCAAACTCATGTTTCGAGGATGGTGATATATATTAGTAATCTACTTATTACAAAATACAAAGGAAAATACACACTGAAAGTACCATACGATGAAAAGACGAATGATTTTAACCGCAAATTAAACGGCACATATGAAGATATAGATGTATATATTAAATGTGCCAATAAGTGCAAGATCTTCTATTATGGCAATCGTGGTACGTTACAATTCTATTGTCCGTCACTTCCTAGAGGACGTAACATTGTCAGAGAAATCTATGCGACATATATCAATCCAGACAATGTGTCAGTCACACAGAATGAGTTAGATATAATCAGAAATGGACAGACAATACATAGTACCAGAACGTATTACACGCCGATTGATATCAAGTTGTACAAAACTGATTTAACACAAGATGATAATATCATTTTTGCCGTAGAAGAAACAGATTCGGAAGTCTTGTTCAAGTTCAAATATACAGATATGGATAAGCTAGAATCTATTCTAAATCCATCTACAATTGCGTGTAATCGTTCACCTTTTTCAACCAAAAACTTGCCAAAAAGTGATTACAAAATACCTAGTGAAGATTTAGATATATATTCTAACATAATCAAAAAAATACCAAAAAATGAATTGATAAAGTTAGTACATATATCACAAGAATTTATGAAGAAAAAAGCAAAGACTAAAAAACAAATTACTGCATTGTATGCTGAAAAGAAAAAATTAGGTATGAAACCGAAGGAATTCTGCCATTATAAAGGTTGGTGGGATGAATATGTGAAATATGTACAGGAGAGCATATGAAAGGTATAGAAATAATTGAAACAATTCCTGCATCAAGAGGAATAAAAATGCAAGTACCATTGTTCGCTATATGTTTACTTTTTCTGTTCTTGACTTATATTTGTATCCGAAAAGCACATTCTATTATTGGAATAATTGTTGCAATTATACTTGCCATTATAACTACGATATATACTATCTCATTAACTCACATACATAAGGAGCAATACATAATAAAAATACACGATGATGCAAGTTATAATGAATTCACAATAAAATATCGTATCATACAAAAACAAGGAAATGTATACACGGTGGAAGAAAAGGAGGATAAATAATATGTTAGAGATTATTGAAAATAGAAATAATAATATCATGAAATTTAATGAGTTAAAAATAGGTGATATTTTTAAAATTGCAGATAGTGAATATATAGATGAAATGGATGATTATGGTATTTATATGAAGAGCGAGAGGAAAACGCCAAATTCAATTCGATTAAATAATGGAATGATGTTGACTATTCATTGTGATACATATTGTGAACGTGTGAATGGTATGTTGGAAATTAAAAAATGATAAAACTCAATGGTTCATAGAAAGGAATAAAAATGGTTAAAATTGAAAATAACGATGTTACAGATATTGCGAAAAATGCTTTAACAATTAAAATTAAATATTTTGATAAT
>ENA-OPTB01000897-OPTB01000897.1-human-gut-metagenome-genome-assembly--contig:-NODE-897-length-26025-cov-5.906007_pt1 | contig 26025 bp, 14 predicted proteins | sample MGYA00241810_ERZ501911 | MGnify/ENA primary metagenome ERZ501911 (study PRJEB25962, sample SAMEA2042304) | human gut metagenome | biome: human gut; feature: human-associated habitat; material: faeces... | reverse complement strand
GTGCACGATGGCTGATTTGGTTTTTTATATCATTTCCCAATTCGGCAAAAGTCCGGTCGTAACCTTCAGGCATGAATACAGGATCGTAGCCAAATCCGGAATCACCACGTTTTTCTTTGATTATTTCGCCTTTTATCACTCCTTCAAAGAGATACTCCTTTCCGTCCAGTATCAACGAAATAGCGGTGCGGAATTGTGCTTTACGGTTTTCCTTTCCGTCCAGTTCGTGAAGAAGTTTGAGCATATTTGCCTGGGCGTCGTGTCCTTCACCTCCTGCATAGCGGGCGGAATAGACTCCGGGAGCTCCGTTCAAGGCTTCCACTTCCAATCCCGTATCATCGGCAAAACAATCCAGATGATAGTTTTTGTAGATATAGGAAGATTTTAATAACGCATTTCCTTCCAGTGTTTCAGCAGTTTCGGGAATATCCGTTTGGCAACCGATATCATTGAGACTTAATAATTCTACTTGATCTCCCAGGATAGCGGCCACTTCTTCCAGTTTATGAGCATTGTTGGTAGCAAATACAAGTTTGCGTTTCATCATTTTATTTCTTGTTTTAGCAAAGTTATCCGATAGTTATTCCAATCAGTTATTTCACTTTCAGTTTGTCGAAGCCTTCCCCATATACTCCGATGACGGAACTTTGTGAGATAAAGGCATTCGGGTCAATTCGTTTCACCAGGCGGAAGATGTCGAGCGACTGGCGTTTCTTCGCCAATACGACAAGTACTTTTACGTTGTTCTTGCTGTACCATCCGGTGCCGTCGAGCACCGTTACCCCACGGTCGGCATCTTTGATGATGCGGTCGGCTATTTCGTCATACTTCTTTGAGAAGATGAAGAACTGCACCGATTGGCGGGCACTGTTGATAATCCAGTCGAGCACGACGCCAATGATAAACAGCGTGACAAAACCGAAGATGACACGGCGCCAGTCGTGGAATATAAAGTAGCAGGAACTGATAATGAATACATCACAAATCATAATCATCCTGCCGAGTGACACGTCTTTATACTTGTTGACGATGGCGGCGATAATATCCGTTCCACCGGTACTTCCGTTGTAATTGAAAGTAATGCCCAGTCCTACACCACACATGGCGGCGCCGATGATACAAGCCATAAAGTCCTGTCCTGCACCGAGCAGTAGCGGTTTTCCGTCCGGTGTCATGTCCGGTGCTACCACATAATTGTTTACTATTAACTGGAAAAACCAAAGCAGAAAGGTCAGCACAAAGATGGCATAGGTGGTCTTTATACTGAATCGTGGGCCTAATATCTTGATGGCAAACGTCATCAGGACAGCATTGATAATAAAATATGACCATTGGATTGGAAATCCTGTCGCGTAGTAAATGATAGCTCCGATACCGGTGGTGCCCCCTGTTGTTATCTGGTAGGGTAACAGGAATGCCGCCCATCCCAGAGAATAACTAATCAATCCGAGAGTGATGTAGACATAGTCTTTCACTTCTCTCATTATTTCCGCTTTTGCCAGTTTATGCATAGGGTTTATAAATTTGTTAAGGCACGGATTACACGGATTTCGCGGTTCTGATTAATTCCAAACCGTGTTATCCGCGTAATCCGTGCCTCATTTGTTTTATACTACAACGTTTACAATCTTCTTAGGAACGACGATAATCTTCTTCGGAGTCTTGCCTTCAATCCATTTCTGTGAACGTTCGTCAGCCAGTACTGCTGCCTGGATAGCTTCCGAGGTTTCGTCTGCCGCAAACTCCATATTGAAGCGTGCCTTTCCGTTGAAAGAGATGGTGTAGTTGATGGTATCTTCTTTCAGATATTCTTCGTTGTATGCAGGCCACCCGGCATCGCATACGGAAGTCTCGTGTCCGAGTACGTCCCACAACTCTTCACAAACGTGTGGAGCGAAAGGAGCGAGCACGATAACAAGTTGTTCGAGTACTTCTTTCTTGTTGCATTTCAGGTTGAAAAGTTCGTTCACACAAATCATGAATGCGCTGACAGAAGTGTTGTAAGAGAATTGTTCGATGTCTCCCGTCACTTTCTTAATCAGTTTGTGGAGAGCCTTCAATTCTTCCTTCGTTGCCGGTTCGTCCTTTACCAGATACTCGTCCGTGCGGCTGTAGAACAGCGACCAGAATTTACGGATAAAGCGGTGTACACCGTCGATACCGTTCGTATCCCAAGGTTTGGACTGTTCTACCGGGCCGAGGAACATTTCGTACATACGAAGTGTGTCCGCACCGTATTTCTCGACAATCATATCCGGGTTGACAACGTTGAACATGGACTTGCTCATCTTTTCAACCGCCCATCCGCAGATGTATTTTCCGTCTTCGAGAATGAACTCTGCTGTCTTGTATTCGGGACGCCATGCCTTGAATGCTTCCAAATCCAGTATGTCGTTGGATACGATGTTTACGTCTACGTGGATAGGAGTAACCTCATATTGATCTTTTAGATTCAGTGAAACGAATGTATTGGTATCTTTGATACGATATACAAAGTTACTGCGACCTTGGATCATACCTTGGTTCACTAGCTTTTGGAACGGTTCTTCCATAACTGACACACCTACATCGTGTAGGAACTTATTCCAGAAACGGGAGTAAATCAAATGTCCGGTAGCATGTTCCGTACCGCCTACATAGAGGTCTACATTCTTCCAGTACTGGTCAATTTTCGGATCAACCAATGCCTTGTGATTACGAGGATCCATATAACGCAGATAGTAAGCGGAAGAACCTGCGAATCCCGGCATCGTATTCAGTTCCAACGGGAAAATAGTTACGTTGTCTATTTTCTCATTGTCTGTGATACATTTGTTTACTGTATCCCAGGCCCATTTGGTAGCGTGTCCCAATGGCGGTTCACCCGTTTCGGTAGGCAGGAATTTGGCAACTTCGGGAAGTTCCAGCGGCAGACAGCTTTCGTCAATCACGTAAGGCATTCCGTCCTTGTAATAAACAGGGAACGGTTCGCCCCAGTAGCGTTGACGTGAGAAGATGGCGTCGCGCAAGCGATAATTCACTTTTACACGTCCCAGATTATGGTCTTTTACATATTTCTTAGTCGTTTCAATCGCTTCTTTGATAGTCAGTCCGTTCAGGGAAAGGTCACAGTAAGGAGTGACGCCCGGACGCGGAGAGTTGCAGACGATACCTTCTTTGGCATCGAAACTTTCTTCGCTGACATCACAACCTTCCACCAACGGGCGGATTTCCAATCCGAAATGTTTGGCAAAAGCATAGTCACGGCTGTCATGAGCAGGTACAGCCATGATGGCTCCTGTTCCGTATCCCGCCAATACATAATCGCTGATCCAGATAGGAACTGCTTCGCCTGTAAATGGGTTGATAGCATATGAGCCGCTGAATACACCTGTAACGCTGCGGTCTGCGATACGTTCGCGCTCCGTGCGTTTCTTAGTACGGTCGAGGTAGGCGTCTACTTCCGCTTTCTGTTCAGGAGTGGTTAATTGTGCCACTAGTTCGCTTTCAGGCGCCAATACCATAAAGGTAACGCCGAACATCGTGTCTGCACGGGTGGTAAAGATAGTGAATTCGATATCACTGTCTTTCACCTTGAATTGAACCTCGGCACCTTCCGAACGTCCTATCCAGTTTCTTTGGGTTTCTTTCAGAGAATCTGTCCAGTCGATGGTATCCAGTCCGTCGAGCAGACGTTGTGCGTATGCTGATACACGCAGACACCATTGGCGCATCTTCTTCTGAACAACGGGGAAACCGCCGCGTTCGCTGACGCCGTCCACTACTTCGTCGTTTGCCAATACCGTTCCCAGTTCAGCGCACCAGTTTACCATCGTCTCTCCCAAATAGGCGATACGGTAGTTCATCAGGATTTCCTGTTTTTCCTTTTCGCTCTTTGCGTTCCATTCGTCGGCGGTAAAGCTGATTTCTTCGCTGCAAGCGGCGTTCAGACCTTTGTTTCCGTAGATGGCAAAAGCCTTTTCCAGTTCTTCGATAGGACGTGCCTGTTGTTCGTCGTTGCAATAATAGCTGTTGAACATCTTCAGGAAAGCCCATTGTGTCCAATGATAATATTCCGGGTCGCATGTACGGATTTCACGATTCCAGTCGAAAGAGAAACCTATCTTGTCCAATTGCTCGCGGTAGCGGTCGATATTATTAATGGTAGTGATTGCAGGATGCTGTCCGGTTTGGATAGCATATTGCTCAGCGGGCAAGCCGTAAGCGTCATATCCCATCGGATTGAGTACATTGAAGCCTTGCAGTCGTTTGTAACGGGCGTAAATATCCGAAGCGATGTATCCCAGCGGGTGTCCTACGTGCAGACCCGCTCCCGATGGATAAGGGAACATGTTTAGTACATAAAATTTTTGCTTCGAATCGTCTTCCGTAACCTGGTAGGTTTTCTCTTCCACCCACCTTTTCTGCCACTTCTTTTCAATTTCTCTGAAATTGTACTCCATAGTGATAAAGTTTTTATTTATAGTGATTTATACTGTTATTTCTGATTTGAGGCACAAATTTACGTGTTTATTTTCAGATAACCACGCTTTCCCTATTGACTTTCTCGTTTTTATTTCGTATATTTGAAGAAATTAAAACAGAGAATGAAAGATGGAACATATAAATATTATTACATAAGTTCAATAGGTTAGAGGTGTGTAATACACTACGAGGATAACGAATGGGCAAGAAACTGTGAAGGTTCTTGCCCATTTCTGTTGTGATAATTCAGTCCGTGCTTTTGAAAGTGCTGAAAAATAGTTTATAATAAACTTGGATACCGTTTCTAATAAACTATTCACTTATTTATTATAAACTCGAAGTAAGTTTATACGGTTTCGGACGTAAAGTGTAAAGAAGAGAGAGTGCTTACTATTTAAAAAGGAAGATATTTGATAAACAAACTATACATGAAAGGGGGACTATAGATGTTAGCGTATTATTTTACAATATACGGTTTATATCTTGTCTTTCTCTTCTTTTTCTATCATCTTGTCGTAATATGCCAGGCGTGCGGCACATTCACGGATAGTCACTTCGCGCAGTACCTCTGTTCGTGCCAGCATATACTCGTATTGCTCTTTGCTGACGGTGAACAACCGGTTGTATCGCGCTTCAATATATGCCTTGCACAATTTTTCAAACGCTTTATTTTCTTCGGGAGTATTGGTAGGAAACACATTCGCGAATCCTCGTGAACGGTTTCTGGCCATCGCTCCGAGCACTTTCAATTCATGAGATTTAGGGCGAATGCCACTGTACACAAGTGTAAACGTTTTGTAGAAGCGTTCGCAGGCTTGATGTAATTCAAATGAGCCTAGTTTATAATTCTCTTCTTCTTTATCCAGATGACCATGCTTTAAGAATCCTTCTGCTAAAGGAAAACATTCTGCATATTCTTCCTCTGCATATTGCTTAATCTCCCGATACGGCAACTTTTCCGGTTTACCAATCTGAAACGTACCGTCGTCATATAATAGAATGCCGTCTTTTATAATCTCATAAAAGAAATAATGCTTCCTTCTCATAGCTCGATTGATGGTCGCTGGAGTTTCTACAATAATACTAGGGGGTGCCGGATGCCGCTTCCCTTCCATTAGTTTGTCATATCTGGGGACGATAATCTCGCGTGCATATCTTTCCGCTTTGATTGCATCACCCGTATCGCATATCACCAGAATATCCAAATCACTTTGGTAGTAAGTAATAATTCCGCGTTCGTCGTATGTTTCGTCCCAGATGACGTATTTTCCTCGCGCATAACTTCCATACAGGATAATCATACGCACATTTGCAAAGTACGCTAATATCAGTTCTTGCAACACTGCCAGTTCTTCTTGCGTGCGTTTGGGTAAACGTTTTATAGATCTTTTCATATTGTTGGTCTATCTGTTTTTTTGCATAATGCGCATGTAATGCGGGTTCCTTTTTGTATTAAACCTCTTCGCATATCGGCATATCCATTCCTTTGTATACCACCACAATCTTATGAAGCTGTGTAGTGCCTACTGCTCTTTTCACCGTATCAGTGTCAGCATAGCGATTGGCTTGGGCAATAGCTTCCAGACGTAGTTCTTCCACGCGGCTTTCGGGGTCTTTATATTTGGCATATTTCAGTTCCACAATATAGCTGTGCTTCATGTCGGAATAGATATCTAGTAGCGGACAGAGGAAAATATCGACATAACCTGCCTGTGTGTCCTGTTCGGAAATGGGACGGTAGAAGCGGTTTTGTGCCGTCATGGCAAGCGTAAAGCCGTGGACAAAAAATTCACCTTTCTGCTTGTCGCGTTGGGAAGTGTAACGTTTCAGGCAGTCGGCAATATAATCGAAATAGGCTTTCCAGGAGCCATCGTAGGCAAGAGCACTGGCAAGTTCGTTCTTCTCGTAACTACTGAAATTGAGTTCGGCTTCGTTGTAGGTACTCAGCAGATAAGTGTAGATTTGTTCACGGACTACCTGATTAGGGATGGTGAGTTTGGTCTTTCCTTTATAAGTGCCACTAATGGTGAGCATACCGAAATAGTAGAGCAGGCTCACAAAGTTGTCTGGGTTGGTGATATTGATGGCAGGAAAACCTTTTTTCAGTTCTCCGGTGACGTAGCCTTCGCTTACCAATGTCTGTATGATGGAAGCATCATGAGCAAATTCCTTGTCCTTTCGGATGAGCATACGTAACTTCTCGTAGTCGATACGGATATTGTCTTCTACCATATCCCGGGGGGCTTTTCCTCGTTGGATGTAGTTCTTGACGAAGTAGAGCACCATGTTGGAGTTGTACATGGTAGTTTCACCATAGCATTCTTCTGCAAAGCAGTAGTTGTCATACCAGGGTTTCATTATTTCTATCAGTTCGTCCACGCTGTGGTTGAAGGGACTGGTAGTGGAATAGTAAGTGAGCATTTGTCGTACTTCTTCTTCCGTGAACCCTATCATCTCGTTGAATTCCGGCGTGAGGGAGTAGTTGGTTCCGATGTTGAACCCGCTTGTGAGGTCGTCCATTGTCACGGGACTTACGCCTGTGATGAAACAACGCTCGATGCTTGAATAGGTTCCGGCTTTAATTTTATTGAAAAAAGCTCGCAGGTAACCTTCGCCATGTGTTTCGTCCGTATAGCGGTGCAGGCTTTCTATATCCGAGAGGATGGCATTGGTGAAATGGTCGTATTCGTCAATAAAGAGGTAAATACGTTGGTTGGTCTTATTGCATTCCGTGAACAGGTATTCAAATTGTTCGACAGCTCCTTCTTTTTTGTCAAGTTCTTCCTTCATGCCTTTGGGGAGATAGTCGGCGTAAATATCACAGAAGTAGTCGAACATTGTTTGGCAATGCGCGTCCAATCCCTTGCGGTAGTTGTGCAGTTCGCCTACTATTCCGGAGAAGTTGAGGTATAGTACCAGATAGCTGTTCCGGTCGCGCGTAGGGTGTTTTCCGATGTAAAGGTCGCCAAATAGCGCTTCGAACTTATCCTTGGCAAGTATATCATAATAGTGCTGCAACATATTTACTGTGAGACTTTTGCCGAAACGGCGCGGGCGGATAAAGAAGAAAAACTTGTCCGCTTCTTCTATCATGGGTATAAACCGGGTTTTGTCCACATAATAACAGTCGTCGCGGCGGATTACTGCAAAGTTCATCATGCCATAGGGGATACGTTTCCTGTCCGGTGCTATATATTCTTCCATAACTTATGCCTTATTTTAGGAGTTTTCTTTGAACATAAACAAAGGTACGGGCTTTTTGTTATTTCTCCAAACAAACGTTCCATAACTTCTCTCCATCTTTGTTTTCCATATACTTAGCCATATACTTACTAAGAAAATGTCTTTCGTTCTTATGGTAATTCAAAGTAAAAGCAATATCTTTGCTATGTTCTAATTTGAAAGGAGAATAATCATGGATAATCATTTGGAAGATAGATATATACGATTTGACTGGGCTATTAAACGGCTGTTACGTCAAAAGGCTAATTTTGGAGTTCTCGAAGGTTTCCTTACAGTCTTTCTCGGTGAGAAGGTGACCATTCTGGAAATACTGGAAAGCGAAAGTAACCAACAGAGTATCGATGATAAATTCAATCGTGTAGATATCAAAGCTCGCAACAGTAAAGATGAAATCATTATCATTGAAATACAAAATACACGTGAGCTTTACTATCTCGAACGCATTCTTTATGGGGTGGCTAAAGCCATTACAGAGCATATCTCGCTTGGAGAAACTTACTATCATGTAAAGAAGATATATTCCATTAGTATTCTTTATTTTGATATCGGTATAGGTAGCGATTATTTGTATTACGGGCAAAACAATTTTATCGGTGTGCATACCGGTGATAAGCTGCAAGTGAATGTCAAGGAAAAGAATGCGATTGTTACCCGCATGCCCGCAGAAATCTTTCCCGAATATGTACTTATCCGTGTAAATGAGTTTGATAAGGTGGCTGTTACTCCAATGGAAGAATGGATGCGATATCTGAAGAGTGGTGTGATACGCCCGGATACCACTGCTCCCGGATTGGAAGAGGCAAGAGAGAAACTGAAATATTACTCTATGACTCCACAAGAACGTATGGCATACGATGAACACCTCACTGCAGTAATGATTCAGAATGATGTGATTGATTCAGCAAAGTTGGAAGGAAGATTAGAAGGGAGATTGGAAGGAAAAATCGAAGGAAGATTAGAAGGAAAAATAGAAGGACGATTGGAAGGTATTGAACAAGAGCGTCTCTCTAATGCCCGGAAAATGAAGGACAAAGGATTGGACAGCACGATGATTGCTGACATCACCGGTCTGAGTCTTGACGAGATTGCTAGGTTATAAAGGCATGTTATAATATGAAATTGAAGCACGGATATTATCATCTGATTGCGATACTGGTAGTTGCTATCTGGGGGCTTACTTTTATATCAACTAAAGTACTAATTAATCACGGACTGACCCCTCAAGAAATATTTTTCTATCGTTTTCTGATAGCTTATCTGGGTATTTGGATTATTTCTCCTAAACTTCTGTTTTGCGATAATTGGAAAGACGAGCTTTGGCTAATGGCCGGAGGGCTTTTCGGTGGTTCACTCTATTTCTTTACAGAGAATACAGCTTTGGGAATCACGCAAGCATCCAATGTCGCTTTCATCATTTGCACAGCTCCTTTGCTTACCACCATTCTTTCCCTTCTCTTTTATCAGAGTGAAAAAGCCACCAAAGGTTTGATTTATGGTTCCATATTAGCTTTAATCGGGGTGGGACTGGTGGTCTTCAATGGTAGCTTTGTGCTTAAATTATCCCCGATAGGGGATTTGCTTACTTTGCTTGCTGCTTTATCGTGGGCTTTTTACAGTTTGGTAATAAAGAAAATGACGGGGCGTTATCCTACCCTGTTTATTACCCGTAAGATATTTTTTTATGGAGTATTGACCATACTTCCCGCCTTTCTCCTTCATCCACTGCGACCGGATTTCGATATACTTTTAAAACCGGTTGTATTATCCAATCTCCTGTTTCTGGCTGTATTGGCTTCTTTGGTCTGCTATGTCCTCTGGAATGTGGTATTGAAACAGTTGGGAACCGTCAGAGCTTCCAATTATATCTATCTTAATCCGCTAGTGACGATGGTGGCATCCGTAATTATTCTCCACGAACAAATAACATGGATTACATTATTGGGAGCCGGTAGCATTATATTGGGAGTTTATCTGGCAGAGAAAAAATAGAATAATCCGCTTTTTTCTCTATTCAGAACAAATAGTAATACTGCTCTCCCAAAAACTTCCGAATCTGTTTCAGTGCTTTCGTAATCTGTGCCTCTACTGTCTTGACGGATATATCCATTGACTCTGCAATCTCCTGATTGGTGAGGTTATTCGTGCGGCTTTTCAGAAACACTTCACGGCATTTGTCGGGCAGTGAAAGGATAGCCTCTTGAATCAGGTGGTTCAGTTCCTCTGTTTCCAATGAGTCGGTTACGTTTACTTGCGGAGTATCTTGTCCGTTGATATCATCTAGTGATACGGTAGCTTTTCTGTCCCGTATGGCATTCAGACATCTGTTTTTTGCAGCCTGAAAAAGATAAGCCTTGAAAGTGAGTCTGATTTCGAGTTTTTTCCTGTTCTCCCATATGGACGCAAGTATATCGCTTGCTATATCTTCCGCTTCCTGCGTATTCCCCAAATACAGATACATAAAACGGCAAAGTGCAGTGAAATAAGTATCAAAGATATACTTGAACGCCTGCTTATCGCCATTCTTTATTAATTGTAAAAGGAAGATATCGTCCATAGTGTTTGTAATTAGGTTAGTAGAACATTGCAAAGTTAAAGAATATTTTTTTAGTAGAAACTAAAAAAAAGTGTTTTCTGAATAAGGGTATGATTCATTTTTTGTGTCATAGTATCGATAACAGTTTAAAAAGACAGCGAAGCATGAAAAAAGAAATACCTTGGGAGTTGATTATCTCTGAATTAAAACAAGACATATCCGATGCTGACAGCAAACGGTTGGAAGAGTGGCTGTCTGTCGGTGAGAACCGGGAGGTATATGAAGAACTTCGGGGAGTTTGGGAAAAGATACGTGCTAAAGTAGTCAATTATACACCGGACATAGATTTCTACTGGAAGGAAATGATGTGCCGTATGGAGGCATGTGAGGAGGCGGAACAGAGACAGGCTGAAGATATGGGAATATCCGCCGGAGACGAAATTGGAACAAGCTTCAAAGGGAAGGGACAATCCATGCGTTTGTGGGATTTCCCCCGTTTTCAACGTTATGTTGCTGCAGCTTGTGTAGTCGTAGCTGTTTTTCTTTCCGCTTCTTTATATATAGGTATAAAGATCGGTCAGCCGGAAATGGCCCAACAAACCTATTCCAACTGGGGAGGAAAATCGGAAGTTGCCTTGCCCGATGGTTCGAATGTATGGATTCATTCGGCTACTTCACTGGCTTACAATACCAGCTATTATTCAAAAAACAGAAATGTACGGTTGAACGGAGAAGCTTACTTTGACGTGGCTCATGATAAGGATCATCCTTTTGTCGTTGAAACCGAAGGGATGAAAATTACCGTGCACGGGACTAAATTCAACGTAGAATCTTTTCCCGGTTCGGAGAATACGTTTGTCAGCCTGAAAGAAGGTTCTGTTTCGTTGGAGACGAAATCGGAAACCCGTTTCCTGCGTCCGGGAGAAGTGGGGACGTTCAACAAACGGAACGGGCAGCTACGGATAGAAAAGGGGGATATCGAACTGGCAGTCTCGTGGGCAAGTAATCAGATCGTATTTAAGGACAGGCCGTTGAATGAGATTTGTCCTCTTCTTTCCAAATGGTATAACGTAAAGATACACCTGTCTCCCGAATTGCAGGAACAGTATAGATACACATTTACCTTGCGACACGAGCCTTTGGAAGAAATCATGAGGATTATGTCGCGTATTCATCCTATCAGCTATGAATTTAATGATGAGAATATGCTGACGATTCTGCCGAAGCAGAAATAATAACAATGAAATCATTTTTTTATAAACCGGATTGCGGTAGCGGTTCATGGGCTGACCCCCCACTAAGGTGAATGGCGTCGTAGTCTAATAGTTAACTTTTAATATTTAATCATTATGAGCATTATTTTTAAGGGCGCAGACCGGATTCGCCGGATCTCATGGGGTATGATACTGTTGTTGTCAGTGCTCTCATTGTGGTCTTGCAGCGATGATGACGATGCGGACGAGCGTAGTGGCTGGGTAAGAGTCCTGCCGCTGGATTTGAGTTTTAATTCTTCCGGTGGAACAAAGGAAGTTTATCTGGTAGTGACGAAAGATGTTGAATTGAGCGGGTTACATTGCTCTGTGGCACAGAACGGACAAGACTGGTGTACGTTGGAGCTGGTGGACAACCTGCTGAAAGTGACCGTAGATCCTACTTATTATGAAGAACCACGTGCAACGGTAGTTACACTTTCTTATGGTGAACTGACCAGAGAGATACCTGTCAGTCAGGAAGCTTCTTCCGGCTCTGCTGACGTGAAAATAACAGTAAGCGGTGCGACAGCTACCACAGAAGAGGTGGAATCGGAACAGCGCGGCATTGTCTGTTCTTTTGATGGTGACTACACTTCTTATTTCAATTCCAAATTTGGAGCGTTCACCGACTGGCCTTTCCAGATTACCTACACTTTGGAGAACTGTACGTCATTGAATTATATCATTTATCATCCGCGTACGGACAACGGTACGAAGTACGGAGCGTTTAACAAGTTTGATGTATTGGTATCAACAGCAGCTCATCCCGAGTTTGTCAAAGTCAAGTCTTTTGAACTGGAAACTAATTATACGGCTGCTTCCATACTGCAACTGGACGAGGCTATAAAAGACGTGAAGAAAGTGCGTTTCGATATTCATGCAGCCCACAATAACCGTATCAGTTGTGCCGAGATGGAGTTCTTCCAGACCAGTAATAATAAGTATGATTATCTTCAGATTTTTACGGATAACTCTTGTTCCGAACTTCGTGAGGGCATTACGGAAAAGGATATAAAGAAAATGCCGGGCGAAACATATAAGAAACTTGCCACCGCCCTGCTGACAGGAACTTATAATTCCGAATTCAGAGTGGCCGAATACCGTCCTTATCAGAATCCAAGCATTATGGCCACCACTAATAAGACAGGGCCTTATAGCTTGCGTGACAATCCTACCGGTATTTATGTGGAACAGGGAGAAGAAATTCTGGTATTGGTAGGTGATACTCACGGACAAAACATATCTATGGTTGTTCAGGATTTGAGTCTGGGATACAACAGCAGTAAGTCTTATCCTCTTCTTTCCGGTGAAAATAAACTGAAAATGGCTATCGGTGGTCTGGTTTATATTCAGAACCTGACCAATGACAAGAATATTCCGTTAATACTGAAAACGGAAGAAGATAAAAAAGCGGTAGCCGCCAAGTCTGTCAAAGTCCATTTCCCGTTTGGTAAGGTAAACGGATATTTCGACGCGCAAACCGGAACGCAAGCCCAGTTTGAGGAAATGCTGCGCAATGCGAAGTGGCTGGATTTGGATGTGCTGGGCAAATATGTACATGTCACTTGGACGGTGCTCGATTATAAACAAGCCAATACTCCTATAATGGAAGTCATGAATTTGTTGGACGAGGTAGTTCGTTTGGAATGGGATATGATGGGATTGTTCAAATATAATAAGGAATTTGGCAACCGTATGTATCTCCATATAGAGCATAATGCCAAGAATCCTTATTCGGCTTCCAATCATACGGCTTATTTGGCAAGCTATCGGGATGTATTCTGCACGGTAGAAGGAATGAAGAACCGTGTCTGGGTACTGGGGCACGAAATCGGTCATGCCAACCAGACCCGTCCGGGATTGAAATGGGCAGGGCTTACTGAAGTGACTAACAACATTCTTGCCAACTATGTAAGAACTTCGTTCGGAAAGGGTTCTCGCCTGATGGATAAGGATACCGGAATTACTGTCTACGAAGAAGCCATTAACCGCATTGTGAAGGCCGGACAACCACACTGCTTGAAGAATGCATCTGATGAATATTATGTGAAACTCGTACCTTTCTGGCAGTTGAAACTCTATCTGACAGATGTATTGGGCAAAGAAGATTTCTATCGTGATTTGCATGAATATTATCGTGTGACTCCCGATTTGGATACGACTGTCGATACACAAGGTATTCTGCAACTGGATTTTGTGCGTCAAGTATGTAATTTGGCACAGTTGGACTTGTTGGATTTCTTTGAGAAGTGGGGATTCCTTCGTCCGGTAGATATTGTGATGAATGATTACGGAGACAAACATTTCACGGTCACTGAAACGCAGATTCAGGCACTGAGAAAAGAAATAGAGGCAAAAGAATATCCGAAAGCTCCGGAAAACTTATATCTGATAACGGATGAAAATGTAAATGACTATAAATAACACGAAAGATGAAGACTATCAAATATATCACTAATTATTTCTTGTGGCTGGCGTGTACATTGTTTGCCGTCCTGTTTGTAGCTTGTGATGACGATGAAACGCCGGTACTGAAAGTCAACCGTCTGGCGGTGGCCGACGTGGCAGAGGGTACTATTTCATTGATAGAGGGAGATACATATGCTACTGCCGTTACTACTTTTCCTGCCGATGCGGTAGATGCCGGCGAATACACATACCGCTATACGACCGGTAATGAGAAGGTATTTACCGTAGATGAATCCGGTGTTGTTACGGCTACCGGAGTAGGTGAAGGCGTATTGACCGTGTGGTCACTCAATAATACGGATTTGTGGACTACCTGTCTGGTAAAAGTGGAGAAACGTATTTATCCGGTCACTTCCATTACCGTTTCCGAAGCATACAAAGATTATTATGTAGCTATGGAACGTACAATCAAACTGGGTGAGACGGTAGCTGTATTGCCGGAGAATGCCACCAATCCTGATGTCATCTATTTGTCATCGGATCCTGAAGTGGCCGAAGTTAATGAATACGGTGAAGTCTATACAAGGGGGTTGGGAGATGTTACTATTACCATTAAGTCTACCGATGGAAGTGAGGTTGCAACCACTTGTGATTTCCATGTACGCAATGTAGAATATACTGATTACTTGGAACGTACAAGCTGGACTGTGGAGACTTCCCATCCTTGGGTTACCGATCCTACTGCAGGCGGTCAACCCGAGAATATGCTCGACGGAAACACAAAGTCTTCTATTCTTCTTGTGAAACCGGGTAAGTCACTCGGAGGTGTGACAGTTCCGGCCACCGATGTTGTTTATTTCACTATTGATATGCAGACACCGCAGACTTTCGATTTCTTTAAATTGACTCACCGAACAGACAATTCTCACGAAAATCTTCGTGTGAAGAAAGTATCTGTTTATGGTAGCAATGATAATGAAGAATTTACCGAGCTCCTGAAAGGGGCTGATATACCAGTGGCTAAAACGATTAGTGATGTAATAGTCGACCTGCCGATGAAAGTGACTTACCGTTACTTCAAGGTAACGCTGGATGCATGGGCTAGTGGTGGAAACACGATGCAGATATCCGAATTCAATATCGGTAAGATGAATTTTATAGCAAACGAATAAGGAGAAAGGCAAGCCTATGATATAATCAAAATATAGAATGAAACAAGGGGGAAGTTCCGTTTCCGGCTTTCCCCCTGCCAATCAAGTTTTTATTAACCGAGGAAAGTGGGTGAACATTAAAATCTGACCCATTTTAACACACCCTCCTTACAGTTAACTTTTAACATCGCAAAAATATGAATTTAAAAAAGCATTTTGCACTTTTGACGCTATTATTTTTTAGCGTTGTACTTTCTGCACAAGTAAAAGAGAAGATGATAACGATAAGCTTCTCGAAGATTCCATTGTCCGAAGCTATGGCACGCATTGAGAAAACGAGCGGTTATACCTTCTTTTATGATGCAACACAAGTGGATGTGAAACAGGCGGTTAGCCTGAACGTGAAACGGGTTCCCGTCTCCAAGGCAGTGGGAGAGATGCTGAAAGGCATTGATTTGTCCTTTGAAGTGACCAGCACACAGATTGCCCTGTTTCCCAAAAAGATCAGTCCGGCACAGACGGGAAAGACAACTACGATCATCGGTAAGGTAGTAGACGAGAACGGAGAACCTATTATCGGGGCTAACGTTCTGGTCACAGGTACGACGACAGGTGTGATTACCGATATTGATGGTAATTACAAACTGGAAGCTCCTTTCGGCGCTTCCCTTCAGGTGTCATATATCGGTTATACTACCCAAACGGTGAAAGCGGGACAGAAGTCTATTATCAAGATGAAAGAAGATTCCAAGACACTGGAAGAAGTGGTTGTGGTAGGTTACGGTACGATGAAGAAGAAAGACCTGACCGGAGCTGTAGCATCCCTGAAAGCCAGTGACCTTGAGAAAGAACAGCCGAAGACTGTTCAAGATATGCTCCGTACAGGTGTAGCCGGACTTTCGGTAGGTATCGAAACCGATACGAAAGGTAATTCCAGCATGATGGTGCGTGGTAAGAACAACTTGCGTGCGACCGATAATGATAAATCTTCTCTTGAGCCGTTGATTGTATTGGACGGAGTCATCTATTCGGGACAAATGACTGATATCAACCCTAACGACATTGAACAGATAGACGTATTGAAGGATGCCAGTTCTACAGCCGTCTACGGTGCGAAAGCGGCTAACGGTGTTGTATTGATTACTACCAAAAAAGGCTCGAACACGAAAAAGCCGGTTATCAATTTCAGTGGTACATGGGGGCTTTCATTAGTCAATTCCTTGCCTGAAGTTTACGAAGGAGAAGATTTCATCAACTTCCGTCGTGATGTGGAAGTGAGCAAGAATCCTTCAAAAGCTGCTACCGGATATTTTAACAATCCGGCTAATATGTCCAATGCGGATTTGGCAAACTGGATGGGAAATGACAAGGGTGACCCGACCAGCATTTGGTTGACACGCCTTGAATTCACCAATACGGAAGTGAACAACTATCTGGCAGGACGCCTTGTCGATTGGCGCGATGTCATTTATCAGGATGTGGCGTTACGTCAGGACTACACTGTCAGCGTAGCAGGAAAGAAAGATGAAATGTCTTATTATTCATCTATCAACTACCTGAAAAACGAGAGTAATGTACGTGGTGGTGGATACAGTGCTATCCGTGCACGTATTAACTTGGAGAATAAAATACAAAGTTTCCTCACCTACGGTGTGAACGCACAGTTTACTTCACGTGACGAAGGATATATCAGTAACTCGTCCGGTAATTACAACTCTCTTTCTCCCTTCGGAAGCCTTTATGAAGATGACGGAGTGACTTTGAGACAATATCCTACCGGTAACAATAACCAGAGTAACCCGCTGATTGCTCCGGCTTTCCAAAACAAACGCAATGATATTGAGAACCTGAATGCAGCCCTTTATCTGAAAATAACCCTTCCGTTGGGATTCTCTATCCAGACAACTTATTCTCCACGTTTTGAATGGACAAACTATCTCTTCCATAAAGCAGCCGCTTCTCCCGATTCAGGGAAACAGAACGGCCGTGTGGAACGTAAGCATACGAAAGACTTTTATTGGCAATGGGACAATATGCTGAAATGGAATAAGACATTCGGCAAGCATGCTTTTGACTTTACTTTCCTTGCCAACTGGGAGAAGTTCCAGCGTTGGCAAGATGAGATGACCAATGAAAACTTTCTGCCTACTGACGAATTGGGATATGGTGGTATCGGCTTCGGAACAACTCCGAATGTATCCAGTGATGATATTTACCGTACAGGAGATGCGTTTATGGGACGTCTGCATTATGTGTATGACCAACGCTACCTGATTACCGCTACCGTGCGCCGTGACGGATATTCGGCTTTCGGACTTGCCAATCCGCGTGCCACTTTCCCGGCCATTGCGTTGGGATGGGTATTCTCCGAAGAGAAATTCCTGCACCGTCCGGATTGGTTCGAATATGGTAAACTGCGTCTCTCGTGGGGTAAGAACGGTAACCGTGCCGTAGGTACTTATGCCGCATTCATGCAATTGTCTCCGCGCAAATACATCTATGTGGATCCGTCAACCGGTGAGTTAATTACCGCCAACACTTTCTACGCTTATAGCATGGCTAACCCCGACCTGAAGTGGGAATCGACTACTTCTTGGAATGCCGGTATGGACTTGACCTTCCTGCAAGGCAGACTGAGTACCAGCGTGGATGTGTACAAGAAGATTACAACCGACCTGCTCGTAAGCCGTGAGTTGCCTAGTCTGATTGGTTATAGCTCTGTTATGTCCAATATCGGTGAAGTACAGAATACCGGTGTCGAACTTTCATTGAACTCGACGAATATCAGGACGGATAAATTTACTTGGCGCACCTCTCTCAATCTGGCTTACAACAAGAACAAGATTACCCATCTATACGGTATCATGGAAGATGTGAAAGATGCCGACGGGAATGTTATCGGACAGCGTGAAGCGGACGATATCAAGAACAAGCGTTTCATCGGACACGATATTGATGAAATATGGGACTATAAAGTAGTGGGAATCTGGCAGGAAGAAGACCGTGAAGAGGCTGCCAAATACGGACAACAGCCGGGTGACGTTCATCTGTTGGATAAGGACATGAATTATAAGTATGATAATACAGATAAGGAATTTATGGGAACCAGGATGCCGCGGCTTCGTTGGAGTATGCGCAATGATTTCACGTTGTTCAAGAATCTCAATATCTCCTTCAATATGTACTCTTACATCGGGCATAAACAAAGCTCGGCGCGCTTTACCAACGACAATGCTTTGCTGAATGTGACGAACCAGATCAAGTGTGACTACTGGACACCGGAGAACCGTAACAACGAATATCCGCGACTGGCGAACAAGAAGCCGGCAGGAGTTTCATATTCGATTTATAAGAACGCTTCTTTCCTGCGTTTCGATAATATCTCTATCGGATATACTTTCCCGAAGAAGTTGATAGAACCGCTGAGAATCCAGAATCTGAACGTCAATGCGACGATGAAGAATGCGGGTTACATCTCCGGTTGGCCTGGTTACGACCCGGAAAACAGCGATAAGAATACCCCGAGAGTAATTTATTTTGGAATTAACTTGACTTTATAATATCTACAGACTGATGAAACTAAATAATAAGAAAGCAGGCATTGCCTGTATGATTGGATTAGCTGTATTAGCAAGTAGTTGTTCGGATTGGCTGGATCCGAAGCCACTGTCATTCTATACGCCGGAAATTTCTTTTACCGACTACAACGGTCTGAAGACCGGAACGGATATGTTGAACCGTGATGTCCGTTACTTCGACTTTTATCCCACAACAGGCTCTGCCGACCCTTGTATCCTTTCCGAATATTTCTTCTCGGATATCAGTGTCAACGGTCGTACGGATGCGGCAAATTCTCCGCAGGACTTGAAGCGGCAGATTACGCCCAGTGCCTCACTGACAGGAAACGGTAGCCAGATTAATAACTACTGGACTTATCTGTATAAAGGTATTAAGGATGCCAACACGTTGCTGACCCGTTCGGAGACGGCTCAGTTTGACAATGAAGACCAGCGCAGGGAAGTAGAAGGACTGGCTTGCTTCCACCGTGCGTATCGTTACTATCGGTTGGTGCATCAGTATGGCGATATTCCGTTCATTACGGAAGAAATCACCGGCCCCCGTTATGACTTTTACTCAACGAAGCGCGAAGCCATTCTGCGCTATCTGAAGAATGACTTGGATCGTACGGCTCCCTATCTCAAGAACAATGTCTATATCGGCATGGTGACTCAGGCTGCGGCTTACCACCTGCTGACAAAGATAAACCTTGCATTGGGTGAATTTGACGATGCTGTCGAATCGGCAAACAAGGTTATCAACGACGGAGTCCACCACCTGATGACGGAGCGTTTCGGTATCGACAAGGCCGATAATACCAAAAATGTAATCTGGGATTTGCACCAATCGGCCAACAAGTCATTGCCTGAGAATAAGGAAGTGCTCTATATGGTACTCGACCGTTATGACGCAGGTGAGGATATCCGTTCGACTGCCGGATTGGAAATCAAGCGTCAGGTATTGCCTTGGTTCGCAAAGGACGGGGAAATCAAGACTCCCGATGGCAAGAATGGCTTTACTGATAACGATGCCACGAAAAATCCTTATCTGGAACAATACGGCCGTGGAGTATGTACAGCGCGCTCTACATGGTATCACACACATATGATCTGGACATTGGATGACACGGATCTTCGTCATGCTCCCGGCAACTGGATAGAAATGACGGACTTGGTGTACAACAATCCTGCACTCAAAGGTACGGAATGGTATGGACAACCCGTTCGTTTCAAAGATGACAACGGAAATATTTTGGTGAACGATACAATCCGCGACTGGGTGGGATGGCCGCATTATAAGACTAATGTTGCCGACCAGAAGGATAAATGGTGGCGTGGCGGATGGGCCGACTGGTATATTTTCCGTATTGCCGAAACCTACCTGTTGCGTGCTGAGGCTTATATTTGGAAAGGTGATGCCGCCAGTCTCCAGAAAGCTGCTGCTGATGTGAATGAAGTGCGTCGCAGGGCGAAAGCCGACGAACTGGATGCCGCTCAGATGACTATCCGCACTATTCTTGACGAACGTGCCCGCGAACTTTACTATGAAGAACCGCGCAAGACGGAACTTACCCGTATAGCATTTATCTATGCCAAGACCGGAAAAGCCGATGACAAAGGCCGTACTTATCGTTTGGATAATTTCTCCGAAAAGAATTTCTTCTACGACCATATCATGGACGTGACGGATTTCTATAACAAAGGCGTGAAAACTCCGATTGGAAACGAATATACCATTGCGCCCCATAACGTATTGTGGCCGATAGCGCTGAATGCTATCTCTACCAATGTTCAGGGACATATCAACCAGACACCGGGGTATGCAGGTTCGGAAAATAATATCGAACCGCTGGATATTGATTTCAGTGAATGACAGGCTGGTTTACTAATGATATAACATCCTGTTAATCTTCTGTTTATTGGGCATGAGGGGTCAAAAGTAACTAAAATTTCCTCTTTCTTGAAGGAGGAGAGTTTGGTTACTTTTGACACAGCCCCATGCCTACCATGCTGAATATATATATATTCACCACACTGAGTATATATACGTCCGATAATTGTCTTTATTATATCCGATATTTAGCGTATATTTGTATTTGACCGGATATTGGAATAAAAACAACCGCAAAACTTCCTAATATTATAAACGAATGAATCTAAAAAGAAAAGCAGGGATGATTGCCGCCTTATTGTTTGCTGTCAGCATACAGGCGCAGGATATGCCTTTCCGTAAAGCGGAAATTAAAGAAACAATGAAGAAAGTAGCCGACTGGCAAATCGCCCATCCCAACAAGGGAGCCGAACACGGTGACTTGAGTTGGACAAATGCCGTACTCTATGTCGGTATGCTTGACTGGGCGGAACTGGCGGAGCGCGAAGACGGTGACAAGGATTATTTTAAATGGCTTACCCGCATAGGCAGCCGGAACGGATGGCAGCCGGACAAGAGAATGTATCATGCCGACGATATCGCTGTCTCACAAGTATTTATTGACCTCTACCGGAAATATAAAAATAAGCGTATGCTCGATCCTACCATCGCCCGCACGGACTGGGTGATGAAGAATCCGCCGACGGACGATTTCAAACTGGATTACCGCAAGCCCGAAACACTGGAACGCTGGACTTGGTGCGCCGCTCTTTTCATGGCTCCGCCGGTGTACACCAAATTATATGTCCTGACCGGTGACAAGAAATACATCCGCTTCATGAACCGTGAATTTAAAGCTACCTACGACCACCTTTTCGACAAGGAAGAGAACCTTTTCTATCGTGACTGGCGATACTTCGACCAGCGCGAAGCGAATGGTCAGAAAGTGTTTTGGGGACGTGGCAACGGCTGGGTGCTCGGCGGACTGGTGGAGATACTGAAAGAACTTCCCGCAAAAGATAAAAACCGCAAGTTCTACGAGACACTGTTTGTGAAACTCTGTTCCCGTGTGGCCGGTTTGCAGAATGAGGATGGATTCTGGCACGCAAGCCTGCTCGACCCTGCTTCTTATCCGTCACCTGAGACAAGTTGTACTACATTTATCGTCTATGCCTTGGCTTATGGCATTAACGAAGGATTGCTGGATAAGGATACCTTCCTTCCCGGTTTGGTGAAAGGATGGAATGCGCAAGTTTCTGCTGTGGATGCAGACGGGAAGTTGGGCTATGTACAGCCTATCGGAGCCGACCCGAAGAAAGTGACGCGCGATATGACCGAAGTGTATGGTGTGGGTGCTTTCCTGATGGGTGGATGTGAGATTTATAAGATGGCAAAATAGGAAAATACAATCAACAAAATGATGAAAAACAGAATGCTTGTGCTCCTGCTTTTATTGGCAGGAGTCATTGCGAACAATACATTTGCCCGTGAAGTAGTTTCCTTCAATACCGGCTGGCAATTCAAGCGGGGGCCTTTCTCTGTGGAACCTATGCGCGCTTCCGAACAATGGGAGGGTAAATGGGAAGAGGTGACGCTTCCCCATACCTGGAATGCGAAAGATATGCAGCAGAAAGCCGATGCTTTTTACGAGGGTGCCGGCTATTACCGGAAGAGACAGTTTTTTGGTAACGAATTGGCGGGTAAACGTGTCTTTCTTCGTTTCGAAGGTGTAGGGGCCTGTACCGAGGTCTATGTCAACGGCAAATTGGTAGGCACGCATAAAGGTGGCTACGGTGCTTTTGCTTTCGAGATAGGCACAGCCTTGAAACTGGATGCTGAGAATGAAATTATCGTGAAAGCTGACAATACAGCCCGTCCCGATGTGATACCTGTCAATCATAGTTTGTTTGGTGTGTATGGTGGTATTTACCGTCCCGTATGGCTGATAACGACGGAGCAGAATAATATCACAGTGACTGATTGCGCTTCTCCCGGTGTATATATCACTCAAAAGAATGTATCGAAACGCTCGGCGGACATCACCGTCAAAGTGAAGCTGGACAATGGCAGCCTGACTCCTGCCCGACTTGTTTTGGAAAACACTATTTATACGCAGGAAGGGAAGAAAGTAAGCTCGCGGAGTCTGCCGCTCGAACTGACTCCGCAAGGGACGCAAAGTTATACATCGACCTTCAAGCTCTCTAATCCTCATCTTTGGCAAGGCAGGGAAGACCCTTATCTTTATAAAGTAGTCTCCCGTTTGCTTGCTGACGGTAAGGTGATTGATGAGGTCACGCAACCTTTGGGTATCCGTCATTATGAGATTGTTGCCGGAAAAGGTTTCTATCTGAATGGTGAGAAATATCCTATGTATGGTGTCACCCGCCATCAGGACTGGTGGGGTCTGGGCAGTGCACTGACTAACCGGGAACATGACTTCGATTTGGCTCAGATTATGGATATCGGTGCTACGACTGTACGTTTCGCCCACTATCAGCAGTCGGACTACCTGTATTCACGGTGCGATACGTTAGGCTTGATTATTTGGGCTGAAATACCTTTTGTCAATCGGGTGACAGGCTATGAAGCGGAGAATGCGCAAACCCAGCTCCGCGAATTGATTCGTCAAAGTTTCAATCATCCTTCCATTTATGTATGGGGGCTGCATAACGAAGTTTACCAGCCTCATGAATACACGGCATCATTAACCCAGTCTCTTCACGACCTGGCAAAGACAGAAGACCCCGACCGTTATACGGCTGCTGTGAACGGTTACGGACATGCGGATCATCCGGTGAACCAAAACGCGGATATACAGGGCATGAACCGTTATTTCGGCTGGTACGAAAAGAAGTTGCAGGACATCGAACCTTGGGTGGAAGGACTTGAAAAAAACTATCCCTGGCAGAAATTGATGCTGACCGAATACGGGGCTGATGCCAACCTCGACCATCAGACCGAATATCTGGGGGATGCCTTGAACTGGAGCAAGCCTTTCTATCCCGAAACTTTTCAGACGAAAACGCATGAATATCAGTGGAGCGTAATAGCCGAACATCCGTATATCATTGCCTCTTATCTGTGGAATATGTTCGACTTTGCCGTACCTATGTGGAGCCGTGGCGGAGTACCTGCCCGCAACCTGAAAGGATTGATGACATTCGACCGAAAAATAAAGAAAGACTCCTACTACTGGTATAAAGCGAACTGGAGCAAATCTCCCGTACTTTATCTGACGCAGTGCCGCAATACTGACCGTGAACGTCAGCAGACTTCCGTTACTGTCTATTCGAATATCGGAACTCCCAAAGTCTACCTGAATGGCAGGGAATTGGCAGGTATCCGTAAGGGGTATACGGATGTGCATTATGTATTCGATGAAGTAATGCTTGAAAAAGGGAAGAACAAGATTAAAGCCGTCGCAACACAGGATGGAAAAGAATACGTTGACGAAATCGAGTGGAACTATTCGGGTGAAAAGAAACGGGACGCAGATGCCCGGGAAAATAAAAAAGAACATGCCGGATGGTAAAACGAGACGTACGGACATAAAAAAAGGAGCAACGCCTTGCTCCAACCTTTGTTAACCTTAAATCTAATACTATGAAAAACACATTGCAAAGATACGGACTCTTGGGAAATTAGCAAATTATCCAAGTAAAATAGTATGTTTTATAACACGTTTTAATATTATCTCCCTATTTGTTAAGAAAAACGCCGTTCCTTTTTAAATCTATGCAACACTTATTTTGAAAATTGAAACAGGGGATACCGTTGATTCTCTGCCGAAAAACCGTTATCTTTGCAAAGATATTGTAATTGTTTACTCTAAATAAAAAAGAAAGGGAGAGAACCGTGAACGAAGAAGAAATCGTCCTCACCCCGATGATGAAACAGTTTCTGGATTTGAAAGCACAACATCCGGATGCAGTGATGCTGTTTCGTTGCGGCGACTTTTATGAAACATATTCTACGGATGCTATCGTCGCGTCCGAAATCCTAGGAATCACACTGACAAAACGTGCCAACGGAAAAGGAAAAACTGTTGAGATGGCGGGATTCCCGCATCATGCTCTCGATACATATCTCCCGAAACTGGTTCGTGCCGGAAAACGTGTTGCCATCTGCGACCAGTTGGAAGACCCGAAAATGACCAAGAAGTTGGTGAAACGGGGGATTACCGAACTGGTGACTCCGGGTGTTTCCATCAATGACAATGTATTAAATTATAAGGAGAACAACTTCCTGGCTGCCGTCCATTTCGGAAAGGCTTCCTGTGGAGTTGCCTTTCTCGATATATCTACCGGTGAATTTCTTACTGCGGAAGGCCCTTTTGACTATGTGGACAAACTGCTGAATAACTTCGCTCCGAAAGAGATTCTTTTCGAACGTGGCAAGCGCCTGATGTTTGAGGGAAATTTTGGCAGCAAGTTCTTTACCTTCGAGCTTGACGACTGGGTATTTACGGAAACCACCGCCCGTGAGAAGTTGCTGAAGCATTTTGAGACGAAGAACCTGAAAGGTTTCGGCGTGGAACACTTGAAGAATGGTATCATAGCTTCCGGCGCTATCCTGCAATACCTTACGATGACGCAGCATACACAGATTGGACATATCACTTCTTTGGCTCGTATTGAGGAAGATAAATACGTTCGTCTGGATAAGTTTACGGTGCGTAGCCTTGAGTTGATTGGCAATATGAATGATGGCGGAAGCAGTTTGCTGAATGTCATCGACCGGACAATCAGCCCGATGGGAGCACGTTTGCTGAAACGCTGGATGGTCTTTCCTTTGAAGGATAAGAAGCCGATTGACGAACGGTTGAATGTTGTGGAGTATTTTTTCCGCCAACCGGACTTTAAGGAATTGATTGAAGAGCAGTTGCATTTGATAGGCGATTTGGAGCGTATCATTTCCAAAGTCGCTGTAGGGCGCGTATCGCCTCGTGAAGTGGTTCAGTTGAAGGTGGCTTTGCAGGCTATCGAGCCGATAAAGTTGGCATGTATCCAGGCCGATAACGCAAGCCTGAACTGGATAGGGGAGCAGTTGAACCTTTGTGTCACTATTCGCGACCGGATTGCCAAAGAGATTAAGAATGACCCGCCGTTGGCTGTTAATAAGGGGGGAGTGATTCAAGACGGGGTGAATGCGGATTTGGACGAACTACGCCGGATTTCGTATTCGGGAAAGGATTATCTGCTTCAGATACAGCAGCGCGAAAGCGAACGGACGGGTATTCCGAGTTTGAAAGTGGCTTACAATAATGTGTTCGGTTATTATATTGAAGTCCGTAATGTACATAAGGATAAGGTTCCACCCGAATGGATTCGCAAACAGACGTTGGTCAACGCAGAGCGTTATATCACGCAGGAATTGAAAGAGTATGAAGAGAAGATTTTAGGGGCGGAAGATAAGATTCTGGTGCTGGAAACGCAACTATATACGGATTTGGTACAGGCATTGATGGAGTTTATTCCGCAGATACAGATTAACGCGAATCAGATTGCCCGGCTGGATTGTCTGTTGTCATTTGCCAATGTGGCTC
>ENA-OPTB01000868-OPTB01000868.1-human-gut-metagenome-genome-assembly--contig:-NODE-868-length-26645-cov-5.417789_pt1 | contig 26645 bp, 20 predicted proteins | sample MGYA00241810_ERZ501911 | MGnify/ENA primary metagenome ERZ501911 (study PRJEB25962, sample SAMEA2042304) | human gut metagenome | biome: human gut; feature: human-associated habitat; material: faeces... | reverse complement strand
CAAAGAAAGCAAAAGGTAACAGAGTACAGGTGATTCTGGAATGTACAGAACACAAGGACAGTGGAATGCCGGGAACATCTCGTTATATCACAACTAAGAACAGAAAGAATACTACAGAAAGACTTGAGTTGAAGAAATACAACCCAATCCTGAAGAGAGTAACAGTACACAAGGAAATTAAATAATAAAGAAGTATAACCCATGGCAAAGAAAACAGTAGCTAGTTTGCACGAAGGTTCAAAAGAAGGTCGTGCTTATACCAAGGTTATCAAAATGGTAAAATCTCCGAAAACCGGAGCATATACTTTTGATGAGCAAATGGTTCCTAATGAAAAAGTACAAGACTTTTTCAAAAAATAATTGAAATAGCACACACGCTATAAATTCAAAATCCTCTCATTGTTTATCAGTGAGAGGATTTTTTATTGCTTCTTTTTTTTACTTTTTCAATCCTTTGTTATATCTTTGTAGAATAATGTATTATACAAACAACCGTAAATATGGGATTTTTTAGTTTTTTTTCAAAGGAGAAGAAGGAAACTTTAGATAAAGGATTATCTAAAACCAAAGAGAGCGTATTTAGTAAAATAGCTCGTGCCGTGGCTGGAAAGTCAAAGGTAGATGACGAAGTATTGGATAACCTGGAAGAAGTGCTAATTACATCTGATGTGGGTGTGGAAACCACTTTGAATATAATCAAGCGCATAGAGAAACGTGCCGCTGCTGATAAATATGTGAATACCCAGGAACTGAATCATATATTGCGCGATGAAATAGCCGCCTTGCTGACCGAAAACAACTCGGACGATGTAGCCGATTTCGACGTAACCATCGAAAGAAAGCCGTATGTGATTATGGTGGTGGGAGTGAATGGAGTGGGTAAGACTACGACAATCGGCAAACTGGCTTATCAATTTAAAAAAGCGGGTAAATCCGTTTATTTAGGAGCTGCTGATACATTCCGCGCTGCCGCGGTAGAACAGCTCATGATTTGGGGGGAACGGGTAGGTGTGCCGGTTATCAAACAGAAAATGGGAGCTGATCCTGCATCTGTGGCATATGATACTCTTAGTTCCGCTGTCGCCAACAATGCTGATATCGTCATTATCGATACGGCGGGGCGTCTTCATAATAAAGTCGGCTTGATGAACGAGCTGACAAAGATAAAAAACGTTATGAAAAAAGTGGTGCCTGATGCGCCGGACGAAGTATTGTTGGTATTGGATGGCTCTACCGGACAGAATGCCTTTGAACAGGCCAAGCAATTTACTTTGGCAACTGAAGTAACTGCTATGGCTATCACAAAACTGGATGGTACGGCAAAGGGTGGTGTAGTGATCGGCATTTCCGATCAGTTCAAGATTCCCGTTAAATATATTGGATTAGGCGAGGGTATGGAGGACTTACAAGTATTCCGTAAAAACGAATTTGTAGATTCCTTGTTTGGCGAAAATGCATGAAAAGAAAAAGAATTGATATAATCACCTTAGGGTGCTCCAAAAATCTGGTTGACTCGGAACAATTGATGCGTCAGTTGGAAGAAGTCGGATACAGCGTAACTCATGATACGGAAGAACCTCAAGGAGAAATAGCCGTTATCAATACATGTGGTTTTATCGGTGACGCCAAAGAGGAGTCTATCAATATGATTCTGGAATTTGCCGAAAGAAAAGAGGAAGGTGCTCTGAAGAAACTTTTTGTAATGGGTTGTCTTTCTGAACGCTATCTTAAAGAATTGGCGATTGAAATACCACAGGTAGATAAGTTTTATGGTAAATTCAATTGGAAAGAATTACTACAGGATTTAGGGAAAACATACCACGACGAGTTGTACATCGAGCGGACATTGACTACTCCCAAGCATTATGCTTATCTGAAAATCTCAGAAGGGTGTGATCGCAAATGTTCCTATTGTGCCATTCCGATAATTACGGGGCGTCATATATCCAAACCTATAGAAGAAATTCTGGATGAAGTTCGGTATCTGGTGTCGCAAGGAGTGAAAGAGTTTCAAGTGATTGCGCAGGAATTGACTTATTATGGCATCGACCTGTATAAGAAACAAATGCTTCCTGAATTGATTGAACGAATTTCAGATATTCCGGGAGTGGAGTGGATTCGTCTGCATTATGCATATCCGGCACACTTTCCGACCGATTTATTCCGTGTAATGCGCGAGCGCGATAATGTATGTAAATATATGGATATTGCCCTTCAGCATATCAGCGACAATATGTTGAAATTGATGCGCCGACAAGTTACCAAAGAAGATACTTATAGACTGATTGAGCAATTCCGCAAAGAAGTACCCGGTATTCATCTGCGAACGACGCTAATGGTGGGACATCCGGGGGAAACCGAAGAGGATTTTGAGGATCTGAAAGAATTTGTGCGAAAAGTACGTTTTGATAGAATGGGGGCTTTTGCTTATTCAGAAGAAGAGGGGACTTATGCAGCAGAAGCATATGAAGACTCTATCCCACAAGAGGTAAAACAAGCCAGACTTGATGAACTGATGGATATTCAGCAGGGAATCTCTGCTGAATTAAGTGCCGAAAAGGTCGGTAGACAAATGAAAGTTATCGTCGACCGACTAGAGGGAGATTATTATATCGGGCGAACAGAATTCGATTCGCCGGAGGTGGATCCGGAAGTGTTGATTAATCGCTCAGAAAAAGAACTTAAAATCGGACAGTTCTATCAGGTAGAAGTGATAGATGCAGATGATTTTGATTTATATGCAAAGATAATAGATGACTATGAATAATAAGGAATTTACATCTGAACTGGCAGAAAGATTGGGATATACCATCAAAGATACTTCCGAATTAATAAGCTCTTTGCTGTCCAGCATGACGCAAGAGCTGGAGGAAGGTAATATGGTCGCGATTCAGGGATTCGGTTCTTTCGAAGTAAAGAAGAAAGCGGAGCGCATTTCTATTAATCCGGCGAGTAAACAGCGTATGCTGGTTCCTCCCAAATTGGTATTATCTTATAGACCTAGCAATACACTGAAAGATAAGTTTAAATAAATATTTCCCGTTATGAATGAAAGACTAACAATTCAAGATCTTACTGACTTATTGGCTGCCAAACATAGCATGACCAAGAAGGATGCCGAGGCGTTCGTAAAAGAGTTTTTTCTCCTGATAGAACAAGCCTTGGAAAGCGAGAATACTGTAAAAATCAAAGGATTGGGAACTTTCAAGCTTATTGATGTAGATAGTAGGGAAAGTGTCAATGTCAATACTGGAGAACGCTTTCAGATAAAAGGTCATACAAAAGTTTCCTTTTCTCCGGATGCTAGTCTGAGAGATATTATCAACAAACCTTTTGCGCATTTTGAGACTGTCGTTCTAAATGAAAATACAATTTTAGAAGATACTCCGGTAGAAGAAACGGAGGAAGAAGAAATAGTAGAAGAGATTCCTGTACAGACACCGACAAATGAGAAAGAAGAGATTCAAGAGGATGATTATAGCTCTGCTGTAGTAGAAATAAATGAAGCTGTTGATGAGAGCGAGGATCTTCCGGAAGAGGAAACGGTACAGGAAGAACAGGTAACCGAACAATCTGAAGAAACGACCATTGGAGAGCAGATTACAGATGAAACCGCCCCCGTAGTTGTACAAGAACTGATAGAACAGCCAAAAGAAGAGGAAGTTGCCAAAGAAATATCTATCATCGAACAACAGCCGACTCCTATAAAAGAAAAAGAAGGATTCACTGCCGAAGAGATTATTGAGAAAGAGCTTCTGAAAGCAAACCTGAAACGTGAAATTCCCATAGTACCGGCTAAAGAGGAAAATGCAACCCCTGTTAAGCCGGCACAGACTACTGTCTCTCCGAGTTCCAAGAAGAAAAATTCTTCGGCGAAAGAAAAGTCACCAGTACCTTACTTGGTTGCTGTCATTATTCTTGTTTTACTGTTATGCGGCGGTGTCGTTCTATTCATTTATTATCCGGATTTATTTTCTTCTTCATCCGATAAAAATGCGCTTGATATGCCACCTGTCACAACTCAACCCGTCCAACCGGAAGCGCAACTCTCTGATACAATCGAGCATAAAGATACAATTAAAGAAATAACGCCTGATATACCTAAAGCAGTTGTTACTCCACAACCGGTTGCTAAAAAGGAAGAAGCGAGCACTCCCGCAAAAACTGAAAATAAAGTTGTGCAACAACAACCAGCTTCTGCTTATTTGGATTCGGCATCTTATAAGATTACGGGAACCAAAACCAAATACACAATCAAAGAGGGCGAAACTTTGACAAAAGTTTCTTTGCGATTCTATGGCACAAAAGCTATGTGGCCGTACATTGTGAAACATAATCCGGACGTAATCAAGAATCCCAATAATGTGCCATACGGTACAACAGTCAAAATACCGGAACTTACCAAAGAATAAGTAACAATAATCCATTCACCCGACCATACAAATACTGTATTGGTCGGGTGAAATGTTATGGATGTGCAAAAGCGTATGAAAGTACCTTAATCTAAAGATTTCGCATAGTTTTTTAATAAAAATTAGTTGCAATCGTTAATTATATGGCGTACTTTTGGAAGCAAAATTAAAAGCCTTATGACACAGGCAAGGCTTACATAAAAATAATGGGAATTAAATAATAAAATATTAAGTATTTATGGCTGAATCAATTGATATCCGCGAGCTAAATGAGCGGATTGAAAGACAAAGTGCTTTCGTTACCAATCTTACGACAGGTATGGACCAAATCATTGTTGGTCAGAAACATTTGGTTGAATCACTGCTTATCGGATTGCTTTCCGATGGTCACGTTCTTTTGGAAGGTGTACCTGGCTTGGCAAAAACTTTGGCTATTAAAACACTCGCTTCTCTGATCGACGCGAAATATAGCCGTATCCAGTTCACACCGGATTTATTGCCTGCCGACGTTATAGGAACAATGGTTTACAGTCAGAAAGATGAATCTTTTAAGGTACAAAGAGGCCCGATTTTCGCCAACTTTGTACTGGCTGATGAAATAAACCGTGCTCCGGCCAAAGTACAGAGTGCTTTGTTGGAAGCCATGCAGGAACGTCAGGTTACTATTGGTAAAGAGACATTTGTATTACCAGAACCTTTCCTTGTATTAGCTACTCAAAATCCGATTGAACAAGAAGGAACTTATCCTCTTCCTGAAGCACAGGTCGACCGTTTCATGCTGAAAGTGGTCATCGACTACCCAAAGTTGGAAGAAGAGAAGTTGATTATCCGCCAAAATATCAATGGAGAAAAGTTCAATGTGAAACCGATTCTAAAAGCTGATGAAATTATTGAAGCACGCAAAGTCGTTCGTCAGGTATATTTGGATGAGAAAATAGAACGTTATATCGTAGATATTGTATTCGCTACCCGTTTCCCGGAAAAATATGATCTCAAAGAATTAAAAGATATGATCGGATTTGGTGGTTCGCCCCGTGCTTCTATCAATCTGGCTTTGGCTGCCCGTACATATGCTTTCATCAAGCGTCGTGGTTATGTAATTCCGGAAGATGTACGTGCTGTTGCACATGATGTTCTTCGTCATCGTATCGGATTGACGTACGAAGCGGAAGCTAACAATATGACTTCGGACGAAATCATCAGCAAGATTCTGAATAAGGTTGAAGTGCCCTGATTCGTAGTTATAATACAGTCAATAAGTAGTCATGGTGATATACTTGACTACTTAGCTACTTACTACTTAACTACTGTATAAATGGAGACAAGTGAAATACTAAAAAAAGTTCGTCAGATTGAAATTAAGACACGGGGATTGTCTAACAATATCTTTGCAGGCCAGTATCACTCGGCTTTCAAGGGTAGGGGTATGTCGTTCTCCGAAGTCCGGGAATATCAGTTTGGCGATGATATACGTGACATAGACTGGAATGTGACGGCACGTTTCAACAAACCTTACGTGAAAGTGTTTGAAGAAGAACGTGAACTGACAGTCATGTTGATGGTTGATGTTTCCGGAAGTTTGGAATTTGGTACTGTTAAACAGCTAAAGAAGGACATGGTAACGGAAATTGCGGCTACTCTTGCTTTTTCTGCCATACAGAATAATGATAAGATCGGCGTGATTTTCTTTTCAGACCGGATAGAAAAGTTTATTCCACCTAAAAAGGGACGTAAACATATTCTATATATTATCCGTGAACTGATTGACTTTCAACCGGAAAGCCGTCGTACCAATATACGTCTTGCATTAGAATACTTGACTAATGTGATGAAAAGACGCTGTACGGCATTCATTCTATCAGACTTCATTGACCAGGAAAGTTTTAAAAATGCATTAACCATAGCCAATCGGAAACATGACGTAGTAGCATTACAAGTTTACGACCGGAGAGTGAGTGATCTTCCTCCTGTAGGATTAATGCGAATAAAAGACGCAGAGACCGGACATGAGCAATGGATCGACACTTCTTCTAAAGCTGTACGTCGTGCACATCGTGACTGGTGGATACAGAAGCAAGCTGAACTGAGCGATACATTTACTAAAAGTAATGTAGACTCTGTGTCAGTTAGAACTGATCAGGATTACGTAAAGGCATTATTGAACTTATTTGCCAAACGAAATTAATGAAATCAAATATGAATAGAAATATTATTCTGATAGCATTATTAGGTCTACTATCTATCGGCAAAGTAACAGCACAATCTGTTACGGTGGAAGCAAAGATAGATTCATTGCAGATACTGATTGGTGAACAGGCGAAATTGCAATTGCAAGTTGCCATGGATGCCAGGCAGCGTGCTATTTTTCCTGCTTATGCCGATACTTTAATAAAAGGTGTAGAAATTATAGAAACCATCAAACCGGATACTCAATTTCTGAACGATCGCCAGAGAATGTTGATTACTCAGGAATATGTTATCACTTCTTTTGATTCGGCTTTATATTATCTGCCACCAATGCCTGTTACTGTAGATGGCAAAGAGTATAAATCAAAAGCCTTGGCGCTGAAAGTGTATTCCATGCCGGTAGATACATTGCACCCTGACCAATTCTTCGGGCAGAAACCTGTGATGAAAGCACCTTTTGCATGGGAAGACTGGTACGGCTTGATTGCTTGTTCATTCCTGGCTTTACCTCTGCTCGGTTTGCTGATCTATCTTATCATACGTATTCGTGATAATAAACCGATTATTCGTAAGATAAAGGTAGAACCTAAACTGCCGCCACATCAGGCCGCCATGCAAGAGATAGAACGTATCAAAACTGAGAAAGTATGGCAAAAAGGGCAGTCGAAGGAGTATTATACGGAATTGACAGACACTCTTCGTACTTATATAAAAGACCGTTTCGGATTTAATGCATTAGAAATGACTTCTTCTGAAATCATTGATAAATTATTGGAAATGAAGGACAAGGAAGCTATATCTGATTTGAAATATCTTTTCCAGACTGCCGATTTAGTGAAGTTTGCCAAACACGATCCTCAAATGAATGAAAATGACGCAAACTTGATTAACGCTATTGACTTTATCAATGAGACGAAACAACCGGAAGAGGAAAATCAGAAACCGCAACCAACAGAAATTACCATCATTGAGAAACGCTCCTTGCGGGTGAAAGCGATGCTGATTTGCGGAATTACGCTTTTATCAGTAGCATTGATTGGTACCTTTATATATATAGGTATGCAGATATACAATCTTTTTGTATAAAGAATGTGTAGCTTGAATACTAAATAGTAAACTGTTAAATCATAAATAAAATGGTTTTTGCCAATATTGAATATCTGTTTTTGCTATTATTGCTTATACCTTATATTGTATGGTATATTCTGAAGCAAAGAAAAAGTGAAGCTACTCTTCAAATTTCTGATGCCAGGGTATATGCGCATACACCCAAAAGTTATAAGAATTATTTGTTGCATGCTCCATTTCTACTACGTATCATAGCGTTAGTATTGGTTATTTTGGTTCTTGCACGCCCACAAACGACTAATAAGTGGCAAAACAGCGAGATAGAAGGAATTGATATTATGCTGGCTATCGACGTTTCCACCAGTATGCTGGCTGAAGATTTGAAACCTAATAGGCTGGAAGCTGCGAAGGATGTTGCAGCAGAGTTTATTAATGGACGCCCCAATGATAATATCGGTATTACATTATTTGCCGGTGAGACTTTCACTCAATGCCCATTAACTGTAGACCATGCTGTATTACTGGATATGATTCATAATATCAAATGTGGCCTTATCGAAGATGGTACTGCGGTAGGTATGGGAATAGCTAATGCTGTAACCCGCCTGAAAGATAGTAAAGCTAAATCGAAAGTTATCATCTTGTTGACGGATGGTACTAATAACAAAGGAGATATTTCTCCGATGACAGCTGCCGAAATAGCCAAGAGTTTTGGAATTCGTGTATACACTATCGGTGTGGGAACAAATGGGATGGCGCCTTACCCTTATCCGGTCGGAAATACTGTGCAATATGTCAATATGCCGGTGGAAATCGACGAAAAGACATTGACGCAGATTGCCGGAACAACAGATGGTAACTATTTCCGGGCTACAAGCAATTCGAAACTAAAAGAAGTGTATGAAGAAATTGATAAACTGGAGAAAACCAAACTGAATGTAAAAGAGTACAGCAAACGCGATGAAGAGTATCATTGGTTTGCATTGGCTGCTTTCCTCTGCGTGCTATTGGAAGTATTGCTACGTAATTCAATACTCAAGAAAATTCCATAAGATGGTTTGTCAATTGTAATTTGTCTATCGTAAAATAGTAAAGAAGATGTTTCGATTTGGAGAACCTACATATTTATATTTATTGCTGCTATTACCTTTCTTAGCAGCTTTCTACTTGTATTCCAATTACAAAAGAAGGAAGAATATTCGCCGTTTTGGAGATCCTGCTTTGTTGGCTCAGTTAATGCCCGACGTATCCAAATATCGTCCAGATGTAAAATTCTGGATATTATTTGCTGCCATCGGCTTATTTTCAGTGCTATTAGCACGCCCTCAATTTGGTTCTAAATTAGAAACGGTAAAGCGTAAAGGAGTGGAAGTGATTATCGCATTGGATATTTCAAACTCTATGCTTGCTCAGGATGTACAACCTAGTCGTTTGGAGAAAGCAAAAAGACTAATATCCAGATTGGTAGATGAACTTGATAATGATAAAGTTGGCATGATTGTTTTTGCCGGTGACGCATTCACCCAATTACCGATTACCAGTGACTATATTTCCGCAAAGATGTTCTTGGAGTCTATAAATCCTTCATTAATATCCAAACAAGGTACAGCTATCGGAGAGGCAATCAATTTGGCCGCCCGTAGTTTCACTCCTCAAGAAGGGGTAGGGCGTGCCATCATTGTTATTACGGATGGTGAGAACCATGAAGGCGGCGCAGTGGAAGCAGCTAAAGCTGCAGCAGAAAAAGGTATCCAAGTGAATGTATTGGGAGTAGGTATGCCTGATGGAGCTCCCATACCAGCTGAGGGTACAAATGATTATCGTCGCGACCGGGATGGTAATGTAATTGTTACCCGCCTGAATGAAGCTATGTGTCAGGAGATTGCCAAAGAAGGAAAAGGTATATATGTACGGGTAGACAACTCTAATTCGGCACAGAAAGCTATTAATCAAGAAGTGAACAAAATGGCAAAATCTGATGTAGAGTCTAAAGTCTACACAGAGTTCAACGAACAATTCCAGGCAATTGCATGGATTATTCTACTATTGCTATTGGCAGAAATATTAATTTTGGATCGCAAAAATCCTTTATTTAAGAACATTCATCTGTTTTCTAATAAGAAATAGTTATGCGCATGTTAAAAAGTAAATATATTCTATTCGTTGTGCTTCTGCTATCGGCTGCTGCTGTTTCAGCGCAGAAAGCAGAACGTGACTATATCCGTAAAGGAAACCGCCTGTTTAATGATAGTGTATTTGTGGATGCAGAAGTAAACTACCGGAAAGCTCTGGAAGTAAATCCTAAATCTTCAGTATCCATGTATAATTTGGGTAATACGCTTTCACAACAGCAAAAGTTTCAGGATGCTATGGAGCAATATGTGGCTGCTGGCAATATAGAAAAAGACAAAATGAAACTGGCGCACATTTACCATAACATGGGAGTACTTTTCCAGGCTGGCAAGGATTATGCAAAAGCTGTGGATGCCTACAAGATGTCATTGCGCAATAATCCTACAGATGATGAAACGCGATATAATCTGGCTCTTGCCCAAAAAATGTTGAAAGATCAACAACAGAACCAGCAGAATCAAGACCAGAATCAGGATCAAAACAAAGATCAACAAAAGCAAGATCAAAAACAAGACCAAAATAAAGATCAGCAAAACGACCAGAAGCAAGATGAAAAGAAAGATCAGCAACAACCGCCCAAATCTGAAAAACAAAATAATCAGATGTCAAAGGAGAACGCTGAACAATTACTGAATTCTGTGATGCAGGATGAAAAAGACGTACAGGATAAAGTAAAGAAACAACAGAAAGTATTGCAGGGTGGTCGTTTAGAAAAAGATTGGTAATATAAAGTTGACGATATAAATTTCATAAGCAATGAAAAAACTGATTATTATATTGATGGCATTAATAGCATATGGCACTCAGGCATTGGCTGATAAAGTGTCTTTTACTGCTTCTGCTCCTGACGCAGTGGTAGTAGGCGATCAATTCAGGCTGTCTTACACTGTAACTACACAGAAAATTAAAGATTTTCAGGCTCCCTCAATTAAGGGATTCGATGTATTGATGGGACCGAGCCGTTCACAGCAAAGTAGTACTCAAATTGTAAATGGTAATGTAACATCTACCAGTAGTATTACATTTACATATATATTATTAGCTAATACTGCCGGTGAATACACGATTAGTGGTGCTTCGATTGTAGCCGATGGTAATCAAATGGTATCGAACTCGGTAAAAATTAAAGTACTACCACAAGATCAAAGCAGCAATGGAGGTCAAAACGGTAGCAGTAATAACAACTCTTCCATACATTCTTCGTCCGGTACGACTGTATCTAATCAGGACTTATTTATCACTGCAACTGCCAGCAAAACCAATGTATTCGAACAGGAAGCATTTGTTCTGACATATAAAATCTATACCAGAGAGTCAAATTTGCAACTAAACAATGCCAAGCTCCCTGATTTTAAAGGTTTCCACTCACAGGAAATCGAAATGACAACAAATGCTAAGTGGGCTCCTGAACATTATCAGGGACGTAATTACTATACAACAATTTATCGTCAGTTTGTACTCTTTCCACAGCAATCAGGCAAACTATATATAGATCCGGCTCAATTTCAGATGACAGTAGGAAAACCTGTACAATCAGCCGATCCTTTCGATGCATTTTTTAATGGTGGAAGTAGTGTGGTGGAAATAAAGAAAAATATCGCCACTCCTAAGATAGCAATAAATGTCAATCCACTTCCAGCCGGTAAGCCGTCAGACTTCTCTGGTGGTGTAGGAGAGTTTACCATTTCTTCATCTATTAATAGCAAAGAGTTGAAAACCAATGATGCTATTACTATCAAACTGGTTATTTCCGGCACAGGAAACTTGAAGTTGATTTCTAATCCAGAAATAAAATTCCCGGATGATTTCGAAGTATATGACCCCAAAGTAGATAATCAGGTTAGATTGACCCGTGAAGGACTTACTGGTAATAAAGTAATTGAGTATTTGGCAATTCCCAGACATGCCGGGACTTATAAGATTCCGGGAGTATCTTTCAGTTATTTCGATATTCGTTCCAAATCATATAAAACTCTGAAAACGGAAGAGTATGTAGTGAATATTGAGAAGGGTGCAGGAAATGCAGATCAAGTGATTGCAAACTTTACTAATAAAGAGGACTTGAAAGTATTAGGAGAGGATATACGTTATATCAAACAAAACGAGGTAACTCTTCAGCCTAAAGGTAGTTTCTTCTACGGTTCAATGACCTATTGGTTATTCTATATTATTCCGGCTTTTGCCTTTATTATCTTCTTTATTATTTATCGTAAACAAGCAGCAGAGAATGCCAATGTTGCCAAGGTGCGGACAAAGAAAGCTAATAAAGTCGCTACAAAACGTATGAAATTAGCAGGTAAGCTACTTTCTGAAAACAAGAAGGATGCTTTTTATGATGAGGTTCTGAAAGCATTATGGGGATATATTAGTGATAAGTTAAATATTCCGGTATCCCGTTTATCCAAAGATAATATCGAAGAAAAACTGAGAAACCATGGAGTGAATGAGGAACTAATTAAAGGATTCCTGAATGCACTGAATGACTGTGAATTTGCCCGTTTCGCTCCAGGAGATGAAAATCAGGCTATGGATAAAGTTTATTCATCTTCAATAGAAGTAATAAGCAAAATGGAGAATTCAATAAAACATTAACCAAGAAGAGATTGTGTTATGAAAAAAATATTATTTTTTATATTAATATTAATGTCGGTGACTTGTTTTGGACAGGATTCACAAAACATTGATTCTATACAAGTTAACGATTCTATCCATGCCGGTTCTACTATATTCTCTAATGATACACCCGGTGATATTACAAAAGCTGAAGGGGACTCCGCATACATAAAGGAAGATTATGCCACAGCTATTCAAGTATACGAAACGCTGTTAAAGAATGGAGAAGCTGCTGACGTTTATTATAACCTAGGAAATAGTTATTATAAAATAGGAGAAATAGCAAAAGCAGTCCTCAACTATGAACGTGCTTTACTATTACAACCCGGTAATAATGACATTCGTGCTAATCTTGAAGTAGCACGTGCCAAAACAATAGATAAAGTAGAACCAGTTCCCGAAGTATTCTTTGTCTCATGGACTAAGTCTTTGATAAATAGTATGAGTGTAGATGCATGGGCAACATGGGGAATCATCTCTTTTATTTTATTCATTGTTGCACTTTATTTCTTCATATTCTCTAAACAGATTATGTGGAAGAAAGCCGGTTTTATATCAGGAATCATCTTTTTGATTATTACTATATGTACTAATCTTTTTGCTTCAGAGCAAAAAGAACATTTAATAAACCGGAATGAAGCAATTGTTATGAATCCAAGTGTCACAGTTCGAAGTACTCCCAGTGAAAGTGGCACTAGCTTATTTATTCTCCATGAAGGAAGAAAGGTAAGCATCAAGGACAATTCGATGAAAGAATGGAAAGAAATTCGCTTGGAGGACGGAAAAGTAGGCTGGGTGCCGGCTTCCGCTATTGAGGTGATATAGAGCTAAATAAAAGATTTAATAAATTCAGAAAAAAGATAAGCAAATAATTTGTTTTATCTTTTTTTTTGCTTAAGTTTATAGCGTGATAAAAAAATCACATAGTATTAACCATTAAATTTATGAGACATGAGAACAATAACATTTAATGAACTTCGCAAGATTAAAGATTCATTGCCTAGCGGTAGCATGCATAGAATAGCAGACGAACTTGGTTTGCACGTAGATACTGTGCGAAACTTCTTCGGCGGCCACAATTTCAAGGAAGGAAAAAGCGTCGGAATACATCTTGAGCCCGGTCCGGATGGTGGGCTTGTAATGCTGGATGATACGACAGTTCTTGATCGGGCTTTAAAGATATTGGATGAATTGAATATGAGAATGCAAAAAGAACAGGCTACCGAATCTGTGCAAGTTTAAAATATAACAAACTCTGAATCCCAATTGAGCAAACAATTGGGATTTCTTATTTGTTCACCCTTCAAAAATGTACATTTATGGAAGACAAATTAGTAACCCTAGCCATTCTGACGTATACCAAAGCTCAGATATTAAAGAATGTCCTTGAAAATGAAGGTATTGAAACATACATTCATAACGTAAACCAAATACAACCGGTTGTTTCTTCGGGTGTTCGCTTACGAATTAAGGAAAGTGATTTACCACGTGCACTAAAAATAACAGAAAGTTCGACCTGGCTATCCGAAAGTATAGTGGGAGAGAAGGAGCCTAAGGTTGAAAACAAATCGAATAAGATTTTAATCCCTGTTGACTTCTCTAATTACTCGATGAAAGCGTGTGAATTTGCTTTTAATTTGGCGAAAACAGAAAATGCAGAAGTCATCTTATTACATGTTTATTTTACGCCTATATATGCATCATCATTGCCATATGGGGATGTTTTCAATTATCAGGTTGGAGATGAAGAAACTGTGAAAACTATTATTCACAAGGTACATTCAGATCTCAATGCTTTATCTACAAAAATAAAAGAAAAAATTGCCTCAGGAGAATTTCCTGATATCAAATATAGTTGTATTCTTCGGGAAGGTATTCCTGAAGAAGAAATACTTAGATATGCCAAAGAGCAACGTCCCATTGTGATTATCATGGGAACTCGGGGCAAGAATCAAAAAGATATTGATTTGATTGGCAGTGTAACCGCTGAAGTTATTGAGAGAAGTCGTACTGCAGTGTTGGCCATTCCTGAAAATACACCATTCAAACAATTCAATGAAGTCAAACATATTGCTTTCATAACAAATTTCGACCAAAGAGATTTAATTGCATTTGAAGCATTCTTCAATACTTGGAAATCATTCCATTTTTCAGTATCTTTGATACATCTTACCGAATCCAAAGATACCTGGAATGAAATAAAACTTGCAGGAATAAAAGAATATTTCCATAAACAATATCCGGGCCTTGAAATTCATTATGACGTTGTAATGAGTGATAATTTATTAAAAGGACTTGATCAATATATCAAAGAGAATCAAATAGATATAATCACACTAACTTCATATAAAAGAAATATATTCGCACGTTTATTTAATCCAAGTATTGCCAGAAAGATGATATTTCACTCTGATACACCGTTACTAGTTATTAATGGATGATCAAAACGGATATAAAAAGAGATTCACGATGAGGGAATAATCAATATTATGTTTAATAACTAAAAGGAGCAAATTCATACTTTGCTCCTTTTCTGTTTTGTGTCATCCAAAAATTATTATTCCTCAATTGTTGGAAAGCCGAAACTACAAAACGATCCTTCTCAAAAAATGAAATAAAAAAAGAAGGTTACTATTTTACAAGTAACCCCCTTTATCTTTTTTATTCAGATTTATTCAGAAAGATGATTATTTCATCAACTTATCAATTTCTTCAAATTCAGGACCCATATTCAAGTTATAATAAACTCGGTAAAGACCTTGCAACCACAAATCTTGTTGATCAGGTTTCAAAACTCTGGCTTTTTCATAGAAGGGTTTAGCTTCTTCATAGAATTTCTTCACTACAGCCTGTGCTTCAGCATACTTAGGATCATTGATATCTGTTGTAGCTTTGTCAGCATAATCCTGTGCCTTCATCAAATATACCAAACCGACGTTAGAGTATGCTTCTGCATATTCCGGATCAGCAGCAATAGCCTTCTTATAGTATTCGATTGCATTATCATACTCTTTCATGTTATGATAAAGATATGCTTTTACATACAAATACAGTTTGTTATTAGGATCATTAGACAACATTCTATCAGCAAATTCCATTGCCTTAGAAGCTTGATTAGAACTATTATAATAATCAACTAAGTTTGCAAAGAAATAGTCATTTCCAGGGAATTTTAGGATACCTTCTTCCAAAGCCTTGATCCATGCTGCAGTATCACCTTTAGCTTTATAAGCATCAGCCATCAACTGCATTGCAAATTTACCACCGTCTTTATCAGCCAAAGCCGCAGGTGCATATTTGATGATTGCGTCTTTATCACCTACTCTATCAGCAGCCAATGTTGCATAATAAGCAATTTGTGGAAGCAGAGTATCAGTTTTAGCAATTTCTTTGTCAGCTAACATCGGATAAGAAGCTGATTCTACGTATGTTGCGAAGAATTTCAGAGCTTCTTTATTCTTATCCAAATTGAAATACTGGATACCACCATTAATCAAGTTTGGACGTTCAGCCAACATGCTGGAAGCATTTGCCTTGCGATATTTGTTTTTAATTTTACCTTTTTCATTAGGAACTTGTGCCAAATCATCGCATTTTGTATAGTACTCATACATTTTCAAAATACTATTGTATACTTTCAATGTATCATACGGTTTTTTCAAAAAAGCATTTTTCATTTGCTCTTCGTTGATACGTCTCTGAATAAATCCAGCAACGTCCCATGTGTCAGCAAGATCCTTTGTTTCAGGATTCTTCATAGCTTCTTTAATGAGCTGTTCAGCCTGCTTAAAATTAGGTTTTACATCATTGGCAATACTCTTTGCTTCTTTCACATTCTTCATCTGAGCGAATGAGAAGCTAACAGCCATCAATAAAACCATCGAAAATAATACTCTTTTCATGATTGTTGTTTGATTAATTATTAATATTATGTCTATTCCTCAATTTCATTGTTGCTTTCGTTTTCATTAACGTCAGCTACATCTTCAACATCGGGAGCATCTGCGTTTGGATCACTCACAATAGTTCCCTCTGTTTCTTCTGCCGGTATTTCATCTTCAAGACTTTCAGTCATAACCTTACATACCGAACCGATCTGATCGTTACGTTTTTCAAGATTAATAAGACGAACACCTTGCGTAGCACGTCCCATGATGCGAACATCTTCCACTTTCAAACGGATAGTGATACCAGACTTATTAATAATCATCAAGTCATTTTCATCTGTAACAGACTTGATTGTTACCAATTTACCTGTTTTCTCCGTAATATTCATGGTTTTGACACCCTTACCGCCACGGTTAGTCTTACGATAATCTTCGATTTCAGAACGTTTTCCATATCCCTGTTCAGAAACAACCATTACAGATTCTGTTTCCAAATCCTTGATACAGATCATTCCAACAACTTCGTCCTGGCCATCATTATCCAATGTAATACCACGTACACCCGTCGCAGTACGTCCCATTACGCGGACTGCTGCTTCATGGAAACGAATTGCACGTCCATTACGATTAGCAATGATAATCTCATTATTTCCATTCGTCATACGAACTTCAATAACACTGTCATCTTCACGAATAGTAATTGCATTTACACCGTTCTGACGAGGACGAGAGTATTGTTCAAGCAGTGTTTTCTTTATTACACCTTTCTTAGTACAGAACAATACATAATGGCTATTAATAAATTCAGAATCCTCCAGGCTCTTGACACGCAAGTATGCTGTTACATTATCGTCAGAATCAATATTCAGCAAGTTTTGGATAGCACGTCCCTTAGAATTCTTCGTTCCTTCAGGTATTTCATATACCTTCAACCAATAGCACTTACCTTTTTGTGTAAAGAACATCATAGTATTGTGCATGGTAGCCGGATAAATATGCTCAACAAAGTCTTCGTCACGGGTTTCTGTACCCTTGGAACCTACTCCACCACGGTTCTGTGCGCGGAATTCAGTCAACGGTGTACGTTTGAGATATCCCATATGAGAGATTGTGATAATCATCTGGTCATCCGCATAGAAGTCTTCCGGATTAAACTCTTCTGAAGAATAAACAATTTCAGAACGACGTTCATCGCCATATTTCGCTTTTACTTCTAACAATTCCTCTTTCATTACCTTGCGGCATACTTCATCATCAGCCAGGATACTTTCCAAATAAGCAATTTGCTTCATTATTTCTTCGTATTCTGCATGAAGCTGATCCTGCATCAGACCAGTCAACTGACGCAAACGCATTTCTACAATGGCGCGAGACTGAATTTCTGTCAGGTTGAAACGCTCTATCAAGCCTGCAATAGCATCATTGGGGGTTTTAGCTGCACGAATAATACGGATTACTTCATCAATATTGTCCGAAGCTATGATTAAACCTTCGAGAATGTGTGCACGCTCTTTTGCCTTGCGGAGTTCAAACTGTGTACGACGGATAACAACCTCATGTCTATGCTCGATGAAGTATTTAATTAAATCTCTCAGATTCAGAGTCTTCGGACGTCCGTGAATCAGAGCAACGTTATTCACACCGAAAGATGTCTGCAAAGCTGTCATCTTATAGAGCTTATTCAGCACTACACTTGCGTTTGCATCACGTTTCACGTCAATAACAATACGCATACCGTCACGGTCTGACTCATCATTCGCATTCGAAATACCCTCTATTTTCTTATCGTTCACAAGGTCAGCGATGTATTTAATCAATTCTGCCTTGTTTACATTATACGGTATCTCGGTTACTACGATCTTATCATGCGTCTGTCCGGTTTCTATTTCAGCTTTTGCACGCATAACTACACGTCCACGACCTGTCAGATATGCTTCACGGACACCGCTTACACCGTATATATATCCGCCTGTAGGAAAGTCCGGAGCTTTAACAAATTCCATCAACTCTTCTACCGTAATTTCCGGATTATCGATATATGCATCACAAGCATCAATTACTTCCGAAAGATTATGAGGCGGCATGTTGGTAGCCATACCTACAGCAATACCGGATGCACCATTTACTAAAAGATTAGGAATACGGGTCGGCATTACTTTCGGTTCAACCAACGTATTGTCAAAGTTAGGTTCGAAATCGACAGTTTCCTTATACAGGTCATCCATCATTGCTTCACCCAACTTATTAAGACGGGCCTCGGTATAACGCATAGCCGCAGGACTATCACCGTCCACCGAACCAAAGTTACCCTGTCCGTCTACCAATGGATAACGCATTGCCCATTCCTGTGCCATACGCACCATTGCAAGATAAACAGAAGAATCTCCGTGAGGGTGATACTTACCAAGTACTTCACCGACGATTCTCGCTGATTTCTTATAAGGTTTGTCTGAAGTATTACCCAATTCCATCATTCCGTATAAAATTCTACGGTGAACGGGCTTAAATCCATCTCTAACATCCGGAAGGGCACGTGAAACTATGACCGACATGGAGTAGTCAATGTACGATGACTTCATTTCCTCCTCGATGTTAATCTTTATAATTCTGTCTTGTTCAAGCATTTAAAATGATTATTAATTATACATTGTATGGTCTGTGAAAAACCACGCTAAAGTACTACTTTTCCACGATATACGAAAGTTTTTCCGAAGAAAGTTTTTTTCTGCTTGAAGGACAGTCTGTTTGTCTATATTTAGTTATTAAAATTAAAAATTTCAAGGAGCGAATTGACTTCTAACCATTAATATTAGAAAAAGAAATGAGAAAAAGAATAAATACTACCATTAAGGAGACCATATTTGTGAAAAACAGGGAGTGGTATTTGTTATACCTTATATATATAATACAAAGCATTGTTTTTATGGCACGCCATTTGTAGATATAAGAAATAAAGCAAATATGCAATACAAACTTGATTAAATACGTATATTTGCCAGTAAATAACCCCTTAGAAGAAAAGGAAAAAGTATGAATAATCAATTCTCACAAAGAGTTTCCGACATTATCGTCTATAGCAAGGAAGAAGCGAATCGGTTGAGAAGTAGGTACATAGGCCCTGAACACCTGCTTCTGGGAATGCTCCGTGACGGTGAAGGAAAAGCTATCGAGATATTGTCTAAACTCAACACCAATCTGGCTATAATCAAGCAGCAGATTGAAACTCAATTGAAGGCAGAAGCTGATGATATGTTACTGCCTGATGCAGAGGTGCCGTTGTCCAATGATGCGGCAAAGATATTAAAAATGTGTATTTTAGAAGCACGTGGAATGAAAAGTAACATCGCTGATACAGAACATGTTCTGTTAGCAATTTTAAGAGAGAAAAATAATATGGCAGCTTCCGTACTTGAAGCAAATGATATAAATTACGCAAAAGTATTGGAACAAGCTACGTTGCAGCCTGATATCAACTCAGGCATGGGTTTTACAGAGGACGATGATGATGACGAAGAAATGTCCTCTCCCCGTTCAGGTGGCAGAGGCGGTTCTGAAGAACGTCAGCAGGCACAAACTGCTTCAAAAAAGCCGTCCAATGACACCCCGGTACTCGATAATTTCGGCACGGATATGACAAAAGCGGCAGAAGAAGGAAGATTGGATCCTGTAGTCGGCAGAGAAAGAGAAATCGAACGCCTGGCTCAAATTTTGAGTCGTCGTAAAAAGAATAATCCGATTCTGATCGGCGAACCGGGTGTCGGAAAGTCTGCTATCGTTGAAGGACTTGCCTTGCGAATCATTCAGAAAAAGGTTTCACGAATTCTGTTTGACAAACGAGTGGTAGCCCTTGATATGACAGCTGTCGTGGCAGGAACTAAATACCGTGGACAGTTTGAAGAACGTATCCGTTCCATTCTCAATGAGTTGCAGAAGAATCCGAATGTGATTTTGTTTATCGACGAAATTCACACGATTGTAGGTGCAGGTTCGGCAGCGGGCTCTATGGATGCCGCAAATATGTTGAAACCGGCATTGGCAAGAGGAGAAATACAGTGTATTGGTGCTACCACCCTGGATGAATATCGCAAGAACATCGAAAAGGATGGCGCTTTGGAACGTCGTTTCCAGAAAGTAATAGTAGAACCTACTACTGCTGAAGAAACGCTTCAGATTCTGCGTAATATCAAAGACAAGTACGAAGATCATCACAATGTATATTATACAGATGAAGCCCTTGAAGCATGTGTCAAGCTGACAGATCGCTATATCACAGATCGTAATTTCCCAGATAAAGCCATTGACGCTTTGGACGAAGCCGGTTCACGAGTGCATCTTACTAATGTCAATGTCCCTAAAGAGATAGAAGAACAGGAAAAACTGATCGAAGAAGCTAAAAACAAGAAAAATGAAGCTGTAAAATCACAGAATTTCGAACTTGCAGCCAGCTTCCGGGATAAGGAAAAAGAACTCTCTCTCCAATTGGATGAGATGAAGAAAGAATGGGAAGCTAATCTCAAGGAGAACAGACAAACTGTGGATGCGGAAGAAATAGCTAATGTCATCTCAATGATGTCAGGTATCCCCGTGCAACGCATGGCTCAAGCTGAAGGCATTAAACTGGCAGGTATGAAAGAAGACTTGCAGTCCAAAGTCATTGCGCAGGATACAGCCATAGAGAAGTTGGTGAAAGCGATTTTGCGAAGCCGTGTAGGACTAAAAGATCCTAATAAGCCGATTGGTACATTTATGTTCTTAGGCCCGACAGGAGTTGGTAAAACCCATTTAGCAAAAGAGTTGGCCAAATATATGTTCGGATCTGCCGATGCATTGATTCGCATAGACATGAGTGAATATATGGAGAAATTCACAGTTTCACGATTGGTCGGAGCGCCTCCGGGATACGTAGGATATGAAGAAGGTGGTCAGTTGACTGAGAAAGTTCGTCGCAAACCATACTCTATCGTATTGCTTGATGAGATAGAAAAGGCACATCCTGATGTATTCAATATCCTGCTTCAGGTGATGGATGAAGGTCGTTTGACTGACAGTTATGGCAGAATGGTAGACTTCAAAAATACCGTTATTATCATGACTTCCAATATTGGAACCCGTCAGTTAAAAGAATTCGGACGAGGTGTCGGATTTGCGACACAAAGCCGCCTGGATGATAAAGAGTTCTCGCGAAGTGTAATACAAAAGGCCTTGAATAAATCATTCGCGCCTGAATTCATTAACCGTGTGGATGAAATTATCACATTCGACCAACTCTCTTTGGATGCTATAACAAAGATTATAGACATAGAGTTGAAAGGGCTGTATAGCAGGATTGAATCCATTGGATACAAGCTTGTTATTGAAGATAAAGCAAAAGAATTCATCGCAAGTAAAGGATATGATGTGCAATATGGCGCCCGTCCTTTAAAACGAGCAATTCAGACTTATTTGGAAGATGGCCTGTCCGAGCTTATCATTTCTTCATCCTTGAAAGAAGGAGATAATATTCAAGTCTCTCTCAATGAAGAAAAAGGTGAACTTGAAATGAAAGTTATTGCTGCGGAGTAGAATTATTTTCAGAATAAGCGAATCTTAAATATGCCATAATGTCAGACCTTCGGGTCTGGCATTTTTTTTGTCTCTATCTGAGCAAACATCAATTAAAATTAATCAATAGATAAACTAAAAAATATACGTATTATGCAAAAAGGTAATATTGGGGTTACAACAGAAAACATTTTCCCTATCATCAAGAAGTTTTTGTACAGTGACCATGAAATTTTTCTTCGTGAGTTAGTATCCAATGCAGTAGACGCTACCCAGAAGCTGAATACATTGGCTTCTATTGGCGAATTCAAAGGTGAACTGGGCGAACTGACCGTTCATGTCGAATTAGGTAAAGACACTATTACCATCTCTGACCGTGGTATCGGTCTGACAGCAGAAGAAATTGAAAAATATATCAATCAGATTGCATTTTCAGGAGCTAACGATTTCCTCGAGAAATACAAAAATGACGCAAATGCCATTATCGGCCACTTCGGACTCGGTTTCTATTCTGCCTTTATGGTTGCGAAGAAAGTAGAAATAATCACTAAATCATATAGAGACGGCGCACAAGCAGTAAAATGGACTTGTGATGGTAGCCCTGAATTCACTATCGAAAACATAGAAAAAGCCGATCGTGGTTCAGACATCATCTTATACATTGATGATGATTGCAAAGAATTCCTTGAAGAAGCACGTATTTCCGGACTTTTGAAGAAATATTGCAGCTTCCTTCCTGTTCCTATTGCATTTGGAAAAAAGAAAGAATGGAAAGATGGTAAACAGGTAGAAACAACTGAAGACAACATCATTAATGATACGACTCCTCTTTGGACTCGTAAACCGAGTGAACTATCGGATGAGGATTATAAATCATTCTATAGCAAGTTGTATCCAATGTCTGACGAGCCACTCTTCTGGATTCATTTGAATGTGGATTATCCATTCCATCTGACTGGTATCCTCTACTTCCCGAAAGTAAAGAGCAATATCGAACTAAATAAAAATAAGATTCAGTTATATTGCAATCAGGTATATGTTACAGACTCAGTTGAAGGCATAGTGCCGGACTTCCTGACTTTGTTACATGGAGTAATAGACTCACCGGATATCCCGTTGAATGTTTCCCGTTCATACTTGCAAAGTGATTCGAACGTGAAGAAGATTTCAACATACATCACCAAGAAGGTTTCAGACCGTCTGCAATCTATCTTCAAGAATGACCGCAAGCAATTTGAAGAAAAGTGGAATGATTTAAAAATATTTATCAATTACGGAATGCTCACACAAGAGGATTTCTATGATAAAGCGCAGAAATTCGCCCTTTTCACCGATACAAATGACAAACATTACACATTCGAAGAGTATCAGACTCTTATTAAAGATAATCAGACAGACAAAGATGGAAATCTAATCTATCTGTATGCCAATAATAAGGATGAACAATATAGTTACATTGAAGCTGCCACCAACAAAGGATACAATGTATTGCTCATGGATGGTCAACTGGATGTAGCGATGGTAAGCATGCTGGAACAAAAATTGGAAAAATCCCGTTTTACCCGTGTCGATAGTGATGTGGTAGACAACCTTATCGTTAAAGAAGACAAGAAAGATGAAGTTTTGGAAGCCGATAAGCAAGATGCTATCACAACAGCCTTCAAGAGCCAACTACCCAAAATGGATAAAGTTGAATTCAATGTAATGACACAGGCATTAGGAGAAAACTCTGCTCCAGTGATGATTACCCAAAGCGAATATATGCGCCGTATGAAAGAAATGGCAAATATTCAGGCCGGAATGAGCTTCTATGGTGAAATGCCTGATATGTTCAACTTAATCTTGAATTCTGACCACAAGCTAATCAAGCAGGTATTAAGCGAAGAAGAAGGTGCTTGTCATGCTGAAGTCGCTCCGATACAATCTGAAATGGATAACGTCAACAAACTGCGTAATGAATTGAAAGACAAACAGAAGGATAAAAAAGACGAAGATATCCCAACAGCAGAAAAGGACGAACTGAATGATTTGGATAAGAAATGGGATGACTTGAAGAGCAAGAAAGAAGCTATCTTCATTGGTTACGCCAGCAATAATAAAGTAATCCGTCAGCTTATTGACTTAGCTTTATTGCAAAATAATATGTTGAGAGGTGAAGCATTGAACAACTTCGTAAAACGTAGCATCGAGCTGATTTAAATATCGCCCTTTTAAACATTATATAACTACAAAAAGAGCATTCAACGTTAAAATACACGTTGTAATGCTCTTTTTCATTTTAAAACGACCTGCAAAATATCGATAAATTGAAAAGTATTGCATATATTTGAACACTTAATAGACAGAAATACCAATTGCTTGATTCGGGTTATGAGAAAAATTCTTTTAGTGTTAATTACTTTATGGCTGACCATTCCGGCTATCCACGCCCAAAAGGTAGGACTTGTACTAAGTGGCGGCGGTGCAAAAGGATTAACACACATCGGTATTATTCGCGCTTTGGAAGAAAACAACATTCCCATTGATTATATTGCAGGCACCTCCATGGGAGCTATCGTCGGCTCTTTGTACGCCATGGGATACTCTCCTGACGACATGGTGGAACTGCTGAAATCCGAAGATTTCAAACGATGGTATTCCGGAGAAGTGGAAGAAAAATACGTATATCACTTCAAGAAGAATCTTCCCACTCCTGAGTTTTTCAATATACGTTTCTCATTCAAAGATTCACTAAAGAGCCTGAAACCTCAGTTTCTGCCTACCAGTGTAGTGAATCCAATTCAGATGAATCTCGTTTTTGTAGACTTGTATGCACGTGCAACAGCCGCTTGCAAAGGGGATTTTGATAAACTTTTCGTCCCTTTCCGTTGCATTGCATCCGATGTATATAACAAGAAGCAGTTAGTAATGCAAAACGGAGACTTGGGAGATGCTGTCAGAGCTTCAATGAGTTTTCCATTCATGTTCAAACCTATTGAAATAGACAACGTATTAGCCTATGACGGTGGAATTTATAATAATTTCCCCACAGATGTCATGCGGGATGATTTTCATCCGGATATTATCATAGGAAGTGTAGTATCAACCAATCCCACCAAACCCAAGGAAGACGACCTTATGAGCCAGATAGAAAATATGGTGATGCAAAAAACCGATTATTCTATTCCTGATTCAGTGGGAATTTCAATGACCTTCAAATATGACAATGTCAATCTTATGGATTTTCAACGCATCGATGAATTACATGATATCGGATATAATCGAACCATCAGCATGATGGATTCCATTAAAAGCCGTATTCATCGCCGTGTCAACTATGATAACATACGTTTACGAAGAATGGTCTACCGGAGTAATCTCCCGGAGCTACGCTTCAAAAACATCATTATCGACGGAGCCAATCCCCAACAACAGGTTTATATTAAAAAAGAATTTCATAAATCAGACAATAAAGAATTCACCTATGAGGATTTAAAACAGGGCTATTTCCGGTTGCTTTCAGATAAAATGATTTCTGAAATTATCCCTCATGCGATTTATAACCCGGAAGACGACACATATGATCTACACCTGAAAGTCAAATTAGAGAATAATTTCGCTGTCAGATTGGGTGGTAATATATCTACTTCCAATTCCAATCAAATATATCTGGGATTGAGTTATCAGGATTTGAATTACTATGCCAAAGAATTTATTCTCGACGGACAACTTGGAAAAGTATATAACAACGTCCAGTTTATGGCCAAGATAGACTTTGCCACAGCCATTCCGACCTCATACCGCCTTATAGGTTCAATCAGTACTTTCGATTATTTTAAAAAAGACAAGCTCTTTTCAAGAAATGACAAGCCTGCTTTTAACCAAAAAGACGAACGATTCCTGAAATTACAGGTCGGTTTACCTTTTCTTTCGAGCAAACGTGCTGAATTCGGGATAGGAATTGCAAAAATTGAGGATAAATATTTTCAGAAAAGTGTCATTGACTTTGGAAATGACAAATTTGATAAAAGCCGCTATGACTTATTTGGCGGTTCGATTAGTTTTAACGGAAGTACACTTAACTCCCGGCAGTATCCGACACGTGGATACAGGGAAACTCTTGTAGCGCAGATTTTCGTTGGTAGGGAGAGATTCTATCCAGGAGAAGGAACTACCACAGGAAGTAACAATAAAGACCACCATTCCTGGTTGCAATTATCCTATATGAAAGAAAAATATCATAATATGAGTGAGCATTGGGTTTTGGGATGGTATTTGAAAGCATTATACGCCTCTAAGAACTTCTCGGAGAACTATACAGCAACAATGATGCAAGCCGGAGAGTTTTCTCCCACACTGCACAGCAAAATGACCTATAACGAAGCTTTCCGTGCCAATCAATTCGTAAGTGCCGGTATTCGACCTGTATATCGTTTGAATCAAATGTTCCACCTGCGAGGAGAATTTTACGGTTTTATGCCCATTTATCCGATCGAAAGAAACTCGTTGAATAAAGCATATTACGGAAAAGCTTTCTCAAAATTCGAATATTTGGGAGAAATTTCTGTTGTATGCCAATTGCCGTTCGGAGACATCTCTGCATATGTAAATCATTATAGCTCACCGAAAAGGGAGTGGAATGTCGGATTGAGCATAGGTTGGCAACTATTCAATTATCGGTTCATAGAATAATTTTTCTACAAAAAAACGTTGAAATGCTTGCTATTTCGGGAAAAGTCCGTATCTTTGCACCCGTTAAAACAAAATAACGGTCGCGTAGCTCAACTGAATAGAGTAGCTGACTACGGATCAGCCGGTTACAGGT